>JACCDQ010577428.1_pt1 | contig 22176 bp, 13 predicted proteins | sample 7446031 | NCBI WGS metagenome assembly JACCDQ01 (sample SAMN15323442, study PRJNA562643) | freshwater metagenome | isolation source: river surface water | place: USA:Blue River Watershed | collected 2017-08-17
ACCAATAAATCTTGACATATTCGATAATTACCTTGAGATATCTGAGCCATACGTTCAGCTTGTTCGTCGGTCAAAGAATGGATTTCCATTAAGGCAGATTTTAATTCTGGCTTCTGAATAGGTGGAATTCTAACAGATTGTGTTCGCGAAAGAATTGTCCCGAGAATTTTATCTGAATTTTCAGCTACTAAAATAAACAACGTATTTTGAGGTGGTTCTTCGATGATTTTCAGCAATACATTTCCCGCTGTACCTAAAAACTCTGGTAGCCATAAAATCAGAAACTTGTATTCTGATTCATACGGTTTTAGAGAAAGACTTTTTATTATTTCTCGTGTTTCTTTTACTGGGATGTTTCCTTGTTTCTTTTCAGCTCCTAAAAACTGCATCCAATCTTGGTAATTCATATACGGATTGGCTTTTAACGCTGAACGCCAGTCTGCAATTAATTCAGTAGCAACTTCACCTTTGTCTTTTACAAATGGGTAACTGAAATGAACATCTGGATGTGTAAATGAACTGTGTTTTTTGCACGAATTACATTGTCCACAGCTATCCGTTTCTGTTCTATTTGAACATGTAATATATTGCGCATAAGCCAAGGCCAAGGGCAAACCTCCAGCACCAGGATTGGCTAAAAATAATTGAGCATGTGGAATGCGCCCTTGATTTACGCTTCCTAAAATTTTTGCTTTTACCGCATCTTGCCCAACTACTTCTTTCAATAACATAAAACATTCAAATATATTTCAATGTTCGCACAACTGCTAATTGAATACTGAGTAAAATGCAGGTTTTAATATTTAGAAATTGAAATAATTCAATATAAAATAAATTGGTGGTGGTATTTTATTTGAAGCCCCTATTTGAAATTACATTCAAGTTCTTCAACTAAATTTCTCCCGTTTTCGATCGTTTCCAACCTCGAATATATAAAAGTCCGGAAATAGTTATTAATAGAAGCGCAATGAACTGACTGTGCGAAAGCCATCCCCCGAAAACAAAACCTCGGGCGTCATCGCCGCGAAAATTTTCAGTTATAAACCGTCCAACAGCGTAAATAAGAGTGTAGATCAAAAACAACTCACCCTGGAATTTTTTACGATTCATGTACCACATCATAAAAACTGAAATACTCAAAATCAAAAGTGCATCCCAAAGTTGAACGGGATATAAAGGAACACCAACTGGGTCTGCAGCCGTTTGGGGTGCATTAAATATCAATCCAAACGAATTGGAAGGATCACACTGTTTGCCGTGACAACAACCCGCCATAAAGCAACCTACTTTTCCAAAACCATGCACCAACGAACCTGCAATTGCAATAAAATCAGACGAGTAATAAACATTTAGTTGATTCTTCCGAATCCACCAATATAAAGCTGGAATGGTAAACAAAAAAGAACCGTAGAACACGAATCCTTGTCCGAGATTTGTAAAGAAATCAGAAGGATTTTGTACAAAATAGGAGGGTTTCTCTAAAAAATAAAAGAACTTACCCCCTACGAATACACTTACAAAACAAAGGAGTATAAGTTCTGAAATTTTATCTACATTGGGCAAAAATCGATTTCGCTGTGCATATAAATAAGTGAATGCGGCAACAACACCCATCATTATCACAAATCCATAAGAAAACACTTTAAATGTCCCGAATTCAAATAATATTGGATGCACAGTTTTAAAATTGAAAAATCAAACTACAAATTGGCTCGAATCAGAGCTGCCATTTCTGCTAACTCCTCGTGGGATGGTTTCATTTTTTCTTTGCCAAAATTAATATCACCTACTTGATTCAATGGAACCAGATGAATATGAACGTGTGGCACTTCCAATCCAATAACTGCGGTTCCAATGCGTTTACAGGGTACCGATTTTCGAATGGCTTTGGCTACCGGAAGAGTAAACTTCCAAAGGTTGGCCAACTCTTCATCGGACATGTCAAACATATAATCAACTTCTTTTTTGGGGATACATAGAACATGACCTGCAATTAGAGGCATAACATCTAAAAACGCCAGATGGTTTTCATCTTCATGTATTTTATGGCAAGGAATCTCGCCAGCCACAATTTTAGAAAAAAGTGAGTTGCTCATAGTGTTTAAATCCGATTACAACGAAATATCCAAAACTTCCAACTTCACTAATCCTGCAGGCACTGTAATTTCAACTACATCACCTTTAGCTTTCCCGAGCAAACCCGCACCTATGGCACTTTTTATGGAAATTTTATTTTCTTTCAAATTGGCTTCTTTTTCAGAAACCAATTGATATACTGCTTCTTTACCAACATTGTGATTTTTCACTTTTACTTTACAAAGTATACTCACTTTATCGGTATTAAGCAAACTACTGTCTATTACTCGAGCATTTGCGAGCAAATGTTCCATTTGAGCAATTTTATCTTCTAAATGCCCTTGAGCTTCCTTAGCTGCATCGTATTCCGCATTTTCACTTAAATCTCCTTTATCCCGGGCCTCCGCGATAGCTTGAATTACTTTTGGTCTTTCTACGTGCTTCAACTCGTTTAATTCCGCTTTGATTGCCTCTAATCCTTCGTGTGTAAAGTATTGAATATCGCTCATATTATATATTTTAAATTTTAGTTTGGAGTATAAATTATTTAATCAGTATTAATTAAAAAAAAATGTTGCACCGAACCGTATGGCTGATGCAACATTTTCAAATATAGTAAAATTTGATATTACCTAAATTCTTTCAGCTAAAATCTTCAAATATTTCGACAAATAAATTGAATATTTTTTACTGAATCAAAGGGTATTTAATGATTGCCTAAATTCCGTAATATCAAACTATCAATGATACTTAATTTAAAGTACCTGATTATTATTATTGTTATTCAGATTTACCCAGTCCAATTCGAATACCGAAAGAATGTGTACCACTGAAAAAATTAGATGCGCGGTAGCTGTAATCCAATGCTACTACATTTTCATCATTCAATTTGAAATCATAACTTACACCTGCCATAGGGCCAGAATATGCAGTAGTATATCCAGCTTCATCACCAAATATTCCATTTTGGTAACAAAAACCACCTCGAACACTTAACATTTCTTTGTAAGAATATTCAGCTGAAACAGTTGTTTGATTTGCACTGAATGAATGGTTGGTAAAAGCGAAACCCAATGTTAAACGATTATCGTAAACTCCGGCTGTTTTATCTAATCGAATATCGTAAGATGCCGCAATGTTCAACATGGATGGTAATTTAATCGCAGCCGTTTTAACTTCCATGGTTTTTGTCAAAGGGCTATTCTGTATTACCGCCTTATAACTCAAACCATCTCCGCTAAAATTCATATCTGGACCAATATTTTTCACCGACACACCAAAATTAAAATCGTTTCTTTTAATCTTACTTGCACCCGCTAAAAGTGTTGTAGAATATTGCACACCGGCATCCAAAGACATTCCGGTAGCACTCGCGTCTGGAATACCTTCTGTAACCAAACGTGCAGTTACGCCAGCAGAAATACTTTTTGAAAAGCTCTTACCGTACGAAACACCGATATTCGTCATGTTCACTCTGTAGGTACCAATTCCACCGTATGGGTTTTCCTCAGTTGTAATCTCTATTGGATCAATACCAAATTGCATAACTTGAATTCCCAAAGTTCCTTTATCTCCGTCTTCTCCCATTTTCACACCAAAACCCAAGTTATTGATTCCAATACCCGATCCCATTAACCATTCGGTACGGGCGAAAACCAATTCTGTTCTATTCGCCATACGATCTAGTCCACCAACGTTCATAAACATGGATTCAGCACCTGTAACACGTCCACCACTGGACCATCCAGTTCCTGAACTACGTGCCCATCCATTGATCGTAAGCTGCATAGCTCCTGCTTGACCCTGACGTTCAGGATTTCCAGCAAATGCGTTGTTCGTTAAACTTCCCACAGATGCTGTCAACAATAACGCTATATTTTTTAAGTTAAATTTCATCTTTTACTAAATTAATTTGGTTTAATACGTATCTAAATCAACAGCATGCATAATTCCATACCAACGAACAACTTTCTCTCCCAAGCCGGGGGATTTCACATGGATTAAATACAATCCACTTGAAATCGGAACATTGCTCGCATTCTTCAAATCCCACTCATAATAGGTGCGCTCATCGCTCTTTGTGATTCGGCGAATAACATTACCAGCCATATCAAAAATGGTAATAGTTGCATCTGGAGGCAAGTTGGTTATTTTTACACGAGAATCAATTGGACTATTCTCGTATTCACTGTATCCTCTGTAAGGATTAGGAACTACATTCACTAAATCCAAGTTTTTACGACCTATTTCCTTGTTAATTTTTGGTGCAATTTCCGCTCCATCAAACTCGTACATCGGACGATCATTATTCCTCTTATCAGAGGTTTCAAAAGTAGTATACGACTTACGGATTCTAACTTTGATACTTACATCTGTTGGAGGCAAACCATCCTTACCAATACTATAACCAGGTGCTAAATACGTTGGTATTACCCAAGTCGCCTGAGATAACAAGCGGATTTTCTCTAAGTTATTGGGATTACCACCAACTGTAGTTGATTGCAAACCTTTTCTAAAACGATCAAAGTTTGCATCATCACTGCCGTAGTAACGCTCTCCTTGAATATTACGTGTAATACCATGTTTACCTGTACCAAATAAGTAGATAAAATGCTTACCACCAATAGCAGGGTAATTACCATTATCGTTGTACACATTTGAAGTTGGATTCCAAATCATGTCGCGACCATTCTCACCTGCTAAATAACTATCTTCACTGAAAGCAATGTTCAAACGCTCACCTGTCTCCAAGTTAATTGCATAACCTGGGAACCAACTTAAACCTTGACTACCTGCTTCATCTTCCATATTCACGTTTTTAGATGTACCAAAACGCATATTGAATTTAGCCATTTGACCTTCTGTGCTATTTTTAACTTCGTCATCCGCCATTTCGATTACTGCACAACGAGTCCATTTAGAGCGATCACGAGTTATCACCAATTCAAAACTATGAAGTTCCGACAAAGGATTTTGCAACCATGAAGCATTTCCTGACCACGCAAAGCCGTAGGTGTTTCGTCCAGTTGTAGCACTGAATTTTTCGCGAGCAGTTAGACCATAAGGAGCAATTCTACCGTTCCAAATACGTTCAAACGCTCCGCCTGGATCCAAAGGCTCACCTGTTGAACTCATAAAATCGTGATAATAACCATCGTATGTAGTACCTCTACCCGATGCACCTGAACGTATCCAATTCAACCAAGGTGAACCAGAAGTTGCTGTTCCTTGTGCATCGTTGTCAACAACAGAAGTTAACCATTGCTTGCCGTTATCTTCCCAAGTTACAGACCAATCCAATACACCATTAGATGGATCCGCAGCAGCATTTTCAGATGGATTAGTTACTTGTGTCCATTCAACACTCATACCCCAATCAGCCAATGTTTCTTGAGTAGCATTATAAGGACTTCTTCTACCTTGAACGGTTTCAAATTTCAATGCAATGGTAGTATCTGAGAAAATTGTATCATTCTTACCATTATCATCTTTTTTAACCAACATCCAATCTGAATTCGAAGTCATAGAATCCTTTAAACCAGCATTCACCGATGGTTTACGCTCACGGACTATTAATTCAAACTTGGCATTTGGAACTTTCAAGGGATCAACTACCTTAATATTAACCGGACCAGCACCTGCTACGTACTTGGGCTTTTCAGATATCCCTTTAGATAAAATTTCATCTACAGTTTCCTTTGTAAACTCCAAGGCCATTCCGCCATTACCTCGACCAGAAATACGAGTTAAACTTGGTCCACTTCCATAAGATGACTGCAATTCAGTACCAAAATTTTCAGGTTCTGTTTTGTGTGGAGTTGCACGATATACTCTGATATTTCTTCTACCAGCTAAGAATTGATTAGGATCTAACTGCAACGAATCGTCTGATAAAATTGCGTAGCTCAATACCATGTAGTAGTAGTTCTTAAAATCTATCAATGTGGTGTTAGAACCCGTTGCAAATAAGTCATTCTTAATGCTGAAAGTGTGTTGAATTCCTTTATCCGCACCATCTACTTTTTCAACTGGAATCATTTGACTCAATTTAGGATCGTAAACCCGATTTATGATCTGTCCGCGATTGTTTTTCATATCGCATTGGAACATTAAACGAGCTTTATCTACGTTGTCTAAATCTCCTGTATTTACTGTAGCATCTTTTAATTGGTACACCAAATAACCTTCGAACTTATAAGTCAATTCCTTATTAGCTGCATTACGATATTTCTCTACGTAATTTTCTACCTTCTCCGAGTTGGTATTTAAGAATTTCAATACCAATTCTTGATGTAATTCTTGAACTTCAATATCAGGGGCATTAGGTCCATCCAATATTTTAAAGTTGTTATTAAACAAAGTTTGTGCTTTGTCGCTCGCTAATTGCAATAATCGAATTGAACCCGTACCCAAACATGGAGAACCTGCTCCACCACTTGTTGTTCTAGCCCAAACAACACCCACAGTGATTCGTTGAACCTGACCGGGTCTTAACAAGAAAGGACCTGTTGACTGAATAAAACGACGGTCACCAGGACGGTTACCAGCGCTTTTCTCATCCCAACATTCACCAGCAAATGCAGGATCTGTATTACCAGGGAACATATAGTTCGCAGCACGGCTTCCACCGAAACCATTACCGCCCCACGTAACATTTTGTCCTTGTTTCCATTTTCCTTTCAAATAATTAAAAAATGTATTTGCATTGGCACCATCTGGGTTACCACTAATCGGGTCACTTGTATTGTTGTAATACATAAAATGACTCAATCCCATTTGGTTTCCTGAAGAATCTGTTGGACCTTCAAAATAGTCCACTCCAACAGTTGGAGGATTCAAACCATAACCTAACACCCCTTCGTCTTCATCGTCACCGTTATAACAATATCCCAAGCTTCTTGGAACATCACAACCTACGTAATCATCAGCATAGTTACCCAAATCGGCATCTACCCATTGACCCATATAACAATCATTTACTGTAGTAAAACCACGGTTAATAATCTTGGTGGTGTAGAATGTCATGTTGTTAACCTCATCATTGGTAGAGAATGCAAACGCTGTAGTTTGACATTCAACTCCAATCGGCTGACCTGAAGATTCTGAGTGAATGTTACCTCTGTCATTGTAAACCCACCAGATAAACATATCGGGTTGACGATCAACTCCATTTTCTGAAATAGGACGTCTTTCGTCCAATACCGGATGTTCACCATCAAAAGGATTGTACACTCCGTCTGGAACTACTTCTTTATAAGGTGCCAAATAGGATGCCTCAGATCCTATTTTTACACTTCTGTCTTTTCCTCCGGGCCAATCTCTGATACCCGCACTTTGTGTTAAATATTTAGAAGTTTCAAACTCCTCCAATTCATCGCGTGTAACTTTCCACATTCTATCGTAAGAATTACATCGAATGGGATCCGTAGCAGCGTTTGTTGTATCTAACGGACCTGGCCAAAAATCATTACCGTTTTGTCGGTAAGTCATAGCTGCTAATTTCAAGTTACCTCCATTGTCTTTACCACCTATCCAAATTGCTCCAGAAAACAGTGAGTGTTTTCTAACCGCATTGGGATCGTTGATTTTGGGTACTTCGTATTTAGGATTGTTAATATCCCACCACATATCTCCACCATTCAACAACTTGGTACGCACGTTATTCACGTCCAAATCCGCTGATTGTGAAGCAGGGTTACAGGTATTAGCCAATGCACCTGCGCGTTTGTTTACTTTAAGTTTGTTTGCACGACTGCCCATATTTTCAATTGGGCGACTGAAACCAGCCTGAATCGCTAACAAACCTGCGAATATGATACCTAACTTTTTCATTTTCCTGATTCTTTAATACAATTAATTTAAGTTGAAACGTACACCTAAGCGAATAGTTCTTGGCGCATTCCAGTTTTGAGTTTGTGAGTTAAGCAACAATCGGTATAAATCGATATAACTCTGCGTATCAACCTGAGTTTTGACCAAAAGTTGACCTTGAGGACTGTTCAAGAAACCATCGTCATTAGGTTGTCCAGTGAATGGGAAAACACCCAATACATTCCATGTATTTAATACATTGTTAACCCACAAGAAAACTTGGAAGTTCAAAGGATTCTTTGCACCGCTGCGAGTTAATTGGAAACCTTTTGTAAAGTTCAAATCAAAATTGTACTGCCAAGGTAAACGCGCTCCAAATGGAACACCTTTAATTTGAGCACGGTCAACTGCACCAATTTGTACGGCACGTACTGTAGGTGTATAAGGACCACCACTGTATGTATTTGCAATGATATTGATACTTGTAAATTTCAAGATTTCCTTATCCCACAATTTTGGACCTGTGTACAAATTCTTCTTGGTGTATGGATCACGTCCACCAGCCCATGCCCAAGTAGTAGACAACTTCAAGTTATGACGAATGTCTAATTCTCCCAACGGAATAACTGTTCTTAAGTTAGGCTGATTACTCGCTATTAAAGCTTGCTGAGAACTGATGTTTGATCCTGTTCCATCTGCAAATTGCAACATGTAACTAACTGATACCGACAATGCGCCCAAATCACGTACGCTTAAATTTCCTCTGAAACCGGTAATGGTAGCGAAGTCAATATTTCTGTAGGTAGTATAGGTTACAGGATATGCTTGGTTCACCTGAAACAATCCAAAATCATTTCTTATTTCAGAATAGGAAGCACTCAATTCCAAACCTTTATTACCTTTAGCACCAAAAATTTGCTTGTAACCCACTTCGTAATCTGTTTTCATTCGTGAATTCAAACTACCATTAGCTAAAGTGGCTCCTTGACGAAATTTCAAGAAGTACACATCATCAATCGTTACAAATGAAGCACCCGCATTCGGTCTTTGTGCCAATACATCGTAGCTAACATAGAAGGTTTTCTTTTTAGGTTCCAATGGGAAAGAAAACCAGATACGCGGCAATAAATTAATTGCTGGAGTATAATCAACGAATGTTTTATCTGTAACTTCTTGTTTATTATTATCAACTAAATAAGGTGCAATTTTACCATTGCTTGTTTGGTTGGCTAAAAATTCAGGATTTCTTTGCTCGGAACCATCCGCGTTGAACCAACGGTCGCCTTCACGGTAACCTATAATTCTGGTTGGCGACAGCATATCGTTAACATATACATGCGCATCAGAAGACACATTGCCTGGATGCTCAATTTTCAAACCATTGATTTCAGTAACTTCACCTGCTGTGCGAATAGGATACAAACTGTAGGCATCTTTTAATACGCTTTGGTTTGCGTCGTAACGCTCCATACGAAGACCCATACGGAAAATCAAATCTTTAAATTGGAACTGATCCTGAATCCAAGCTGCAATGTAAATCGGTTGGAATGCACCGATATTTCTTTCAGATCGGTTATTCAAAAAGTCGTTAATAGATAATTTACTGTTGATTTTGCGCTCCCCTGTGTAATCATAACCAAAATAATTCACGTACGGATTACCGTTATTTAACAATTCATCTGCACTGAACATGTCAAGATCAAATTGATCGGGAGAGTAGGAATTTACATCAATAAAAGTACTTTCATTGATCGCATTTCCATATACATCCTTAGCTCCAGCTGCAATCAACTTATTTCTTAAGTTGCGATCGAAAGTAGACTGATCTGTGTAGTTAATCAAACGATTGTAACGAACGGTATCTGTAAATACACCATTCGCATCATAGCTTAAAATTGGATTATTGATATCCAACTCTGCAATATGCTTATTCGCTAACTGACGCATTAATATCCAAAGACCATTTGCATTCAATGTAAACCCGCGGTTAAAGTTTTGCTCGTAATAGAAGCCGGCTTGTAAATCGTGTGGTGTACGCTCTCTACCATTAATGGTTTTGGGTTTTACTTGCATTTGACCCAATGCAAACAAAGAATAACGTTCAGTTTGTGATTTTTGGAAGGAAGCTACTTCCGTTCCAGGTGTTGCCCAAAGAGAATATACGTTGTTTGGATTGTAACCATTTAACAAACCTTGGTTCATTAAAATAGCCAATGGATTAGAAATGGTTGCACCCAATTGATCGTAGTAATCGTAAACATTTTGTGTATACTTTGCACGAACTGGATTTAAATCACTCGCTGTAAAACGAAGTGCTGTGTCATAAAAACCAACTTGCTCCCAGTAGTTTCTTAATTGTACAAGATTCCCGTTCTGATCGCGAACAATTCTAGGTGTTTTGTTCGGATCCTGTTGTTGATCGTAGTTCGAATAAGCAAAAGCCGCTGTTGGGAACGCTTGAAACGCGCCAATATAACCATAATCAAAATAGTTATTCAAGTGCTTTGCATGACGTGATTGAGAAAATGAATTTTGATATTCAGCACGAATGGTATAAAACGCACTCTTAATTGTACTTTCTTTGCTCAACTTGAAATTCTGGCGGAAAGCCAAATACGCTCTGAATGTCTGGTTGTCAATTCGCGCATTGTTTTCAAAGTTCATGATGGTATTGGTAGCAGCTCTACCTCCACCGTAGTTGTAACTCGCAAATGCAGTTACGTTAATATCTTTAGTTGGATTAAACTCCAACTTACCGATTAAGTTACCATTATATTGTTGGGAAGTTGGACGAGCAGCTAATAAATCAAAATCCGATTCTTTCAAATATGCCGCTCTATGAACGAATCCATTAGGAGTAAATACCAAAGGCTGATTTTCCAAATCTCTTAATTTATCCTCCTTCAAAACATAAACACCCGTTCTGGTTGGATCTGGGTCACCATAATAACCTACGTTTCCGTTTAATGTGAATCCCAAAACTACATTTCTCTCAGTTTTACCTTCTGCATTCTTTTTTTCTCTTACCCACAATGGACCTGCAAAGAAACCCTCCAGGGTGTTGTAACCGTAAGGATCCAATCCTGTTGAAGTAATACCTTCAAAAATAGATACGAATTTTTCCGTTGCACTTTTTGAAGTATATGAAAACGCACCCCCGGTTAAGTCACCATACATTGCTGGTATACCGCCAATATTTACCGAAAGCTGATCCACCCCTAATGAAGGAATAGCTCCTCCTCCGATTGCACGAACACCATCAATAAATGTACCATTGCCATCTGCACGAGTACCACGTACCGAAATACCTTGACGAGATTCAATGATCGCTGAGTTGGTTGAAGTCAAAGCAGCAACTCCTCGACGTCCAGAGTTCAACTGAGCAGCGCCTGTAATGGTTTGCTCATTCTTCTCCAATGTGATTACTTTCGCTTTTGCTTTTGTAGTGATAATTACATCGCCCATACGGTTAGTCATAGCCACTTTTAACGGCTCGTTCAAACCAGCGCCCAATTCAACCCCTTCCAATTTATAAGGAGAGAAGCCATCTTTGGTTAATTCAACGCGATACGTTCCTGGGCTCAAAGTCTGAAACAAAGCATTTCCGTCGCTGTCTGTATTTTCGTCCGCTTTTAAAATGTCGTTCAAATACAAACGTACTTTCACCCCTTCCAATGGCTTACCATCGGGATCTGTTGTACTAACACGGTAGTCTGCAAAGTTGGTCTGTGCAAATGCTGCTACAGACAAAGAACTCAATAACCATGTAAATACCAGTTTAAGTAATTTATCCTTCATATAGTTTTACGTTTTTTTGCTTAAAAAAGCGGGCTTCAGAAATGTTACATCCGTTCCACGCTTTAAACGGCAATTTTATCGAAAAACTAAGGATTTAACAAGTTTATTTTAATAGGTTTTTACAAGTTTTTTGATTATGAATTGCAATTTTCGCAAACAATTCAACTCATCTTGTTGTATTTCATTATCTTACGTAATAAATATTCGGAAATTTGACGATAACTTTCTACCGACCATCCGGCAATATGTGGCGAAAACATTACATTGGAAAATGTTCCTAATTTTTCAAAAATTTCTCGTGTATGATCATCCATTTTTGAAGGAGGCTCCACTTCCAAAACATCGGCAGCAAATCCACTTAACTTGTTGTTTTCCAAATGTTTTAACACCGATTTCAATTGAACTACTTCGCCCCTACTTCCGTTCAACAACACCAATCCCGGCTTACATCCCTCTAAAAAATCATCGTTCACCCAATTCCGGGTTTCATCGGTCAGCGGAACGTGAAAACTAATAATATCCGATTCCCGTTTGAGCTCCTCCAATTCTACACCTTTTACCTGATTTGTGAATCTTATCTCTTCTGTAAGAGATTTTGGATTTTTTGGGGATATTAGATTTCCGTTCACATCGTAATTGCTTACAGCACCGAGTTTACTCTGTTTCAACCCGTGTTCATTCTCGTTTGATAAACGATTTGAACCAGGCAAGTGTCCACCGTCTTGGGTTGTGTTCTCATTCAACAGAGGATGGTATTTGTCGTAGGCTAAAATCTTCATTCCAAAGCCCGATAGCTTCTGAGCTAATTTCGAACCTGTATGTCCATATCCAATGATTCCCAATGTTTTACCATGGATTTCAACTCCGCGATTCTTCTCTCGATTCCATTGAAATTGCAGAACTTCTGCGTGAGAGCGATACAAATTATGTCTTAACGACAGCAACATTCCTACCATGTGCTCAGCTACTGAATCGGCATTAGCACCTACGGCATGAATCAGCTTAATTCCAATTCTACTTGCATACTCTACATCAATATTGTCTACTCCTGCCCCTGCGCGAGCTATCCATTCCACACCCAGGCGTTTCATTTCATCGAGGTGAGTGGATTTCATATTCAATTTACTTCGAACTACTACTCCATTGGGTTGAGAAGCCTTCAAAGCGTGCAAAAATTCTTCTTTTTTTAAATTTGGTTGATAATCCACCTCCCAACCAGCTTGTAGAAGGCCAATTGTTAATACTTCATGGACATCATCAATAAGAAGAACCTTCATTTCGTTAAATATTAATTGCTGTTATCCAGTTACTTTTAAAAATAAGAAAATCGAAAATTGCTGTAAACAATCAGATTCTACTTACGATTTCTGAACCACGCACTGCCTTTAGAATCTGAATTAGCATCCCCCGAAACTACCGTTTCCATGGAAGATGCTGATTTTGAAGCTTGAAAAAAATGAGCAGCAGCCAAGGCAAATACTTCCATTTCAGATTCACTAACGGCAACCTCTTCTAATTCGGGATTGAAGTAATTCTGAATAAAATGCGTGTTAAAATCGCCTTCTATGAATTTGGGATGGGTCATTACAAACTCTCCAAACGACAACGTAGTTTGAATTCCAGTAATTACATATTCATTAATGGCGCGTCGCATGCGTTCAATGGCTTCAGTTCGATCGCTTCCCCAAACAACCAATTTAGACAGCATATTATCGTAATAGATTGGAATTTCCATTTCGCTTTCCATGCAATCATCCACTCGAATTCCCGGACCGGCTGGAATCAAATAGGTTTTAACTTTGCCAATATTGGGTAAAAACTGTTGATACGGATCTTCTGCGCAAACGCGTAATTCAATGGCGTGTCCATTGATTTTCAAATCGTTTTGAGTAAATGACAGGGGCAAACCGTAAGCCACATTAATTTGTTCTTTAACCAAATCTAAACCCGTAATCATTTCTGTAACCGGATGTTCTACCTGTAAACGCGTATTCATTTCCAAGAAATAAAACTCATCATTATCCCCCAACAGAAATTCCACGGTACCAGCACCCGAGTAATTGCATGCTCTTGCAACATTCACGGCAGCTTCACCCATTCTATTTCTCAAATTTTCAGATAGCACAACACTAGGAGCTTCCTCCACCAACTTTTGATGTCGACGTTGAATGCTGCACTCTCGTTCAAAAATATGACATACATTGCCGTGATTATCTGCTAATATTTGAAACTCAATATGACGCGGATTTCCCACATATTTTTCAATAAATACACTATCATCTCCAAAGGCAGAACGTGCTTCATTTTGAGCTGCTGTTAGCGAAGACAAAAAGTCATCTTCATGATAAACTACCCTCATTCCTTTACCTCCACCGCCAGCAGAAGCTTTAATTAATACGGGAAATCCAATATTTTTACCTACTTCCAAAGCGGCAAGAGCATCTTGAATCGCTTCGTTAATACCAGGCACTAATGGAACTCCAAATTTTTCTACTGCTTGCTTACTTGCAATTTTACTACCCATTATTTCCATGGCCTCTGGCGTTGGTCCAATGAGAACAATATTATTCTCCGCTAATAATTGAGCAAAAATGGAATTTTCCGACAAAAAACCATACCCCGGATGTACGGCTTCGGCACCCGTATTTTTACAAACTTCCAGAATACGATCCATCTTCAAATAACTATCGGATGATGCCGGCCCACCAATGCAATAAGCCTCATCTGCATACCTTACATGTCGAGCCCAAGTATCTGCTTCACTGTAAACAGCAACGGTTTTAATTCCCATTTCCTTGCAGGTTCTCATTACACGAATGGCTATTTCACCTCGGTTTGCAATCAATATTTTCTTAAACATGTCGGTTTGGATTTAATGTTGTTATAATAAATTCGGGTAAATTTTGGGATGAACTTTCAACAAGCGCACCATTTGATTTACCTTCGCGAAGGTAATCACAAATGAATAGCATTGCAAAAACCATACAGTTGATTCGATTAGAATTGCAATTGGATTTGAAAAAACCCACAGTTTTTGCATCTGCGGTGCTGCAACTTGCCACGTTAGCCCTTCTCAGCATGTTATCGCAACCCAAAATAAATACTTCTATGTGGAACAGTTTGTTTTGGATCAGCTTAATCGTTACTACCATCAATGGAGTATCCAAAAGCTTTACGCTAGTTTCTAGATCCCGTTGGATTTACTGGAATCAATTAGCTTCCCCTTCAAGTATTTATTGGTCAAAAGTAGTATATGGATGGTTAACCATGCTCCTGTTTTCTGTGTTGAATTTAGCTTTTTTTGGTTGGTTTCTGGGGATACCTGTTCAACACATATTACCTTACATTTTGATATTATTATTGGTTACAGCTGGAGTTTCTACAGTGTATACTTTTATTGGAGCCGTTTCATCCAAAGCAGATGGAGCTGGATATTTAGCTCCAGTTTTAAGTCTTCCCGTAATACTGCCTCTTATTTTAGTGGGAATATCCGCTTCAAAAAAAGCATTAAATCCCGTATTGGTTTCTTCTATTTACAAAGACGCTATGCTGTTAGGCGGATTAAACTTCATGATTTTAGTCCTAACCGGCATACTCTTTCCTTTTTTGTGGAAGGATTGATTAGGATTATGCGCATTGTCGATTCTGTTGGTGAATCCATAGTTTAATAAAAAAAGCAAACCCTTCTTTTGGAAGGGTTTGCTTTTTTACATTTTCGAATAATCACTTACATTTCAGTATACAAAACCTGAAAATTGGCCATTACTATTAACGACCAGACCACTGGTATAGTATTTTGGATGCAATGTCAATGTTAGCATCTTTATTGTACCCCTTCATCCATGTTTCACGGGTCTTAGTTTTTATGGTGTCGCCTTTTACCTCTTTTAAATCAACTTCCAGAGCATAAGTAGTATCAATTTTCTTCTCGTATTTAAAATCCTTAAACTTTTGATCTTGCTTTTTCAGTTGCTCTTGTTGCTCTTTGTATCCTTCTAACCAAAGGTTGTAGGTCATCTCATCTCTCATCTGAGCAATTTGCTTTGAACGTTCTTTAACTAATTCAAAATACTTTTCACTTTTTACAGATTTGTTACCTTCTACTATAGCATTCTTGTATTTCTTGTTTTCATAGGATTTATAAACCGCCGCAGGGATTTGATCAAAGGGCATGTGAAAATCCATTTCTTTTTCACCGCGTTCAATTTCATCGTATGGATCTGGAACAATCACATCGGGAATAACTCCTTGCAATTGAGTAGTTCCTCCATTAATTCGATAAAATTTCTGGATTGTTACCTTCAATTCACCAAAACCTTTGGGGAAAACGGAAGAATTACCGCCTTTTAACGGAACCATTGTTTGAACTGTACCTTTACCAAAGGTACTTTTTGTTCCCACAATAACGGCTCTTTTATAATCTTGAAGAGCTGCAGCTAAAATTTCAGAAGCAGAAGCACTGTACGTATTCGTTAATACAACCAACGGACCGTCGTATATAGTTTGTGGATCGGGATCATTGGCTTGTTGTATATTTCCACCGGGATCTTTTACCTGAACGATAGGTCCTTGAGAAATAAACAATCCACTCATATCAATAGCATCCGCTAAACTACCTCCACCGTTATTTCGCAAGTCCAGTACAATTCCAGAAACACCCGCTTTCTTCAATTTCTCCACTTCAATTCTCACATCTCCAGCGCTGTTTCTTCCCCTTCCTCGGGAAGAAAAATCAGCATAAAAGCTTGGCAATTGGATGATTCCAAATTTCTTCTTCTTGTAAGTAAAAATAGCACTTCTTGCATAACTCTCTTCAATAACTACCGTTTCTCTGATAATTGGAATTACATGGATACTTCCATCGGGCTTTTTCACTGTTAATCGAACTTCCGTGCCTTTTTTGCCGCGAATTAATTGAATTGCATCGTCCAACTTCATATCTACTATATCTACCGGTTCTGCAGCGCCTTGTGCTACCTTAAGAATTAAGTCACCCGCTTTTAGTTCACCCTGTTTGTACGATGCACTTCCTGGTACTATTCGCTCCACTTTTACAAATCCATCGCGTTCGGTCAAAGTAGCACCTATTCCTTCCAATTTACCCGTCATGGATATATCAAAATTCTCTTTATCCGCGGGAGGGAAATAATTAGTATGAGGGTCATAAATTTCTGCAACTGTATTTGCGTAAAATGAAATTTGATCTTGTCGATCCATCTTTCGCCAACGCTTAAACCAGTCCTTTACATACTTCTGAGTTTCATTTCTCGCTTTAAATTCCAAAGTATCAAAAGGTGTAGTTTTAGACAATCCAGAGTCGGATTTTCCAGATTTCAACTCTTTTTGTTGCTCTATCTTACGATACAAACGGTCTACCACCTGAAAACGAGTCCACAAAGACCATTTTGATTCCAAACCTTTCAAATCAGCCACATACTCTTTTTCCTTCTCTCTGGAAACATAGGTTAATTTTTCATCGTAATTCAAAGGCGACTGAGTTGAATTCTCAATCCAGGGTTCAATTACATTGAGCCGTTGACTCAGTGTTGTCCAAACCGTATCAAAGAAATCAAAACGACCGGCTTTCATTTGGTCGTCGATGGAAAACCTATAAACTTCAAACTTCTGAATATCTACTTTAGTAAAAAACTGTTTGTCTCCATCAATCTTATCTAAGAAATTAGAATAAATCTGAGCTGAAAGCGAATCATTGATCTCCTTTGGACTGTAATGTTCCGTACTTAGTGTAAATAAAAGACGTTTAAGTAAAGGTTCATCGCCGGAAGCGGGTTTATTACTACAAAATACCAAAACAGCTACCACAGCCGAAATGGAACTTAATGAAATCCATTTTCTCATTCTATATTTACTTTTTAACATCAAAACGTTGCAAACCCAATACATCTATTCCTTGTTCAAAAGTGATATCAACAGGAATATTGGCTTTGCTTAATACATCTAAATCTTTCTGTAATTCTACACCAATCACACCGCGGGTATCCAAAACAGTTTGAACAATGGCTTTATTGCCATTTCCCTGCCAAATTAACAACTCAGCGGCTAAGTCGGAAATAGCTTGTTTCATTTTTACTACATCCACTTTGTAACCTTTGGCCGTTTTTACAACTGAACCGTTCTTAACTAAGGTATTGAAGGTGATCATATTTGCTTTGCCATGCGCGCTGGAAGCTCCAAAACGAACTGAACGAAAAACAGAAGCCACGAACGTTACATAATAATCATCCAAATTCCCAGTTAATTCGCCTTTTTCATGCAACTTAGTAACCATATATAAACCCAACACATCAGCCTTACATTCTTCAATAGCCGAGTAGGTTGCACCCAAAGCTTCTCTTACGGTAATTACTTTACCATCTACGGAATTCACAACATTCTTAACACCCAAACCATGTGCAACTTCATGGAACATTACATTATTAAAGAACGCTTCAAACGTAATGTTCGATTGTTGTTCTGTAACAATCAATTTCTTAGAAATAGGCACTACCATATTCTCAAATTTGGCACGCATCGTGTTTTTTAATTGTGATCTTCTGGTACCAAAATATTTCTGTATGGTTTCGTCGTTGGGAAGATTTACTGCAATGGTTTTAGAACCTGAATTGCAATCCCCAGCATAATAAACAGCATCAAATACGGCTAATTGACTCAAGGCTTTCGCAGGTTTTGGCATTGGAGGGAACCCGGGTTCCTCAATCATTTCAACTGGAGCACCTTCTTCTCGTTGAGGAGTTTCATCCGCCAACGATGGTTTATATTCATTGGAAACAGGCAAACTTGCTTGCAACTCAGGCAAAAGCGCCACATAACGATCCAATTTTTTACCCCATTCTTTATCGCGAACCAATACGTATGCCTCAAAGGAAGTTTTAACACCCAATAATTTATCTTCATAATTCTCAATTGGACCGATAATTAAATCCAAACGAGAATTTAAATTCAACCATTCAATATCGGACATGATATAGTCGCTCGAACCAATTGCACCCGATCTTACTCTCAAATATTGCGCAAATGCGGGATCTTCTTTTTCAATGGCTTGGGCTGCTAATTCCATTTCATTCATAATTTTACCAACTTCCTCACGGTACGCCTCACCAAAACTTTGAGCCGAAATCATATTCCCATTTTTCAAGGGTAGCACTTCCATAGGCAACTCACCCGGTTTAAGTGGTGCAGGCGGAGTTTTAGGATCGGGTTTTGGTTCATTTTTAATAATTGTATAGGGACCTAAAACTCGGAATTTCAACCCTTCCTCAACTTGATTGGCATCGAAACCCGCGGGATAAAAATTAGCACCTTTTGGCTTCTCTCCCACACCCACCATGAAGGGTTTATCGTTATTTAGTCGATCCCAAGGACCGTAATTTATTTCCATAAACCTGCGAAGCGTATCGTTCTTAATTCCCTTTAAAGCATCACTTTTAGCCATGTAGGTTTGCTTCCAAAAGATCTCATCTGCTTGTTTTGCAGCGCGAATCAAATGTACAATACACTGTTTTTCTGCTTCAGAAAGAACCGTGGTATCCGTTGTTAATTTAATCTGTTTGTACGAATTCAATCTATTAGATAGTGGATATCCCTTTACTGCTTTTTGTGACCATGCCGTTTGTGTAACAAGCATTCCACATACAAATAATCCTGATAATATTTTATGAGTAACTTTTTGGGTCATTCTACAAAAATAGGTGGGGAATGATTGAAACAAAATCAATTTTATATAATTGTTAAAATAACCGACGAAATTATCAAACCAAACGATTTGCGATCATAGTCGTTTGAACATCTTTAGAGATATTCGCGGCGTGAATTCTGAAACTCTATCCTCCGAAATATGCGAAAAAATTTGCCAGTCCATGCCCAACCACAGTGGCAGCATACGCATTGGAGAACATCTTTATCCTTCCAGCATCATGGAATTAAGCAATCCAACTGGAAAATATGTGTATCGCATTTTCATTAAATTACTTAATCTGTACTCGAAAAAAGGAATAATTAGGATCATTGGAAATAATTGTGCACCCGGATTATCATTTCCCGAACTCATTCAAGGTCAAGGCATATCACAATTTGAAGGTCTCACAAGAAACTGTCCCATTTTAGTTGCTAATATTTTGGGGGATGCGAAATTTCCCGATTCAGTTACCGTTCCCGCAGAACCATTTATGGTAGTTCCAATAAACGAAAATTGGAATACGTTCGACGACTATTTAAAAGCATTTTCATCTAAATATCGTGTTCGAGCAAATAAAGCGATACAGAGCTCAAGTGAATTCACTGTTGAGGAATTAAGTAAAAAACCGAGCAATGAATGGATTGCCCCTTGTGCGGCATTGCTGCATCAAACATTGCAAGATAAAACAATTGCCATTGGAAAAAATCTACCGGAATTAATACATAGTTACAAAAAAGCTCTTGGAGAAAATTATCGAGTTTTTGGTTATTATCTCCAAGATGAATTAATGGGATTTATTAGCTGCATTGTAGGATCTGATACACTGTATGCTATGCAATTAGGAATGAGCAAATCAGTTCCCACTGAAAGTAAACTTTACCAGCGAATGTTAATTGATATCATCCATTTAGGAATTGAAAATAAAGCAAAAAAAGTTAATTTAGGTAGAACAGGAACCGAAATCAAAAGTACATTAGGTGCAACTCCCGTGGACAATTCATTTGTTATTTTTACGCGTTCAAAATTATTATTGAAACTATTTAATTTCTATTTAAAATACATTCATAAAACTCCCCAATTTACAATTCGTCAACCATTTAAATAACTTAAAAATCATACTGGATTGATATTCAGTTAAACTTCAATAGCGAGCTTCGAATCATGAATAATTCGAGCAGAAGAGCTTTTGAAGTTTGCGTGATGAGCGACTTACATCTTGGCACTTTCGGCTGCCAGGCACTTGAAATTGTTAAATACTTAAAGAGCATCCGCCCTCAAATCTTGGTGTTAAATGGCGACATTATCGACATTTGGCAATTTCGAAAAAAATACTTCCCTCCTGCTCACATTCAAGTTATCCGCGAAGTTTTCAAACTAATGGAATTAGGCACACAGGTCTATTATATTACTGGAAATCACGATGAAGCACTAAGAAAATACTCGGGTACCGGAATTGGAAAATTGACCATCGATGACAAATTGGTTCTAGAACTCGATGGTAAAAAAACCTGGATTTTTCATGGAGATGTTTTTGATGCCACAACCAAAGGAAGTGCAAAGCTCATTGCCAAACTAGGCGGTAAAGGTTATGATTTGCTGATCTGGTTAAATCATAATTTAAACTTAGTTATGAATGCTTTAGGAAAAGAGAAATATTCTTTATCCAAAAAAGTAAAAAATGGAGTAAAAAAAGCCGTAAAATGGATTGCTGACTTTGAAGATACTGCAGCGGAATTAGCCATTGAAAAAGGATTTGATTTTGTTATCTGTGGTCACATCCACCAACCACAGAAACGGCAAATCACCACTGAAAAGGGTTCTATTACTTACCTAAACAGCGGCGATTGGATAGAAAATTTAACCTCCTTGGAATATCACAAAGGGGAATGGAATATACATTACCATGAGTCGTACAATTACGAAAAAACCATTTCCGTGGAATTTCCAACTACTCCTAAAATACCCGATGTTTTAACTGAAAAAGTAGCGTTTTGGATTTCCAGCGCTATGTAAAACATCTTCTTATTTAATCCCCTAATCGACTGTATTATCAATGCCTGTAAAACCTTTAAAAATACTTTATGCCATACAAGCAACCGGCAACGGACATATTGCACGCGCCATCGAGTTGTATCCATATCTGAAAAAATACGGCCAAATTGATTTTTTCCTCAGCGGAAGTAACGCGAGCTTATTGCCCGAAATACCCATCAAATTCAGAAGTAATGGTTTGAGTTTATTTTATCGAAATAATGGAAAACTAAATTATTTTAAAATTCTATTTCAAAGTAATCCCATTCTAATTCTTAAACATGCAAAGAAATTACCTGTGAAAGAATATGATTTGGTCATCAGTGATTTTGAATTTATTACTTATCTCTCCTGCAAAATAAACAAAAAGCCTTTTGTTCATTTAGGACATCAAGCAAGTTTCTACTCAGCAAAAACCCCGAGACCGAAAAAAGGAAATTTTCTAGCAAATTGGATTCTAAAAAATTACTGTAAATCAAACTGGAATGTGGGTTTTCATTTCAGATCTTATGAGCCGTGGGTTTTTCCCCCTATAATAAAAAAAGAACTGTGGAATTTCAAATACGAGCATAATTCTGATTCTCCAACGCAGTCAGTTGCATCTAAATCGAATTACGACTCTTCTTATGAAGTTTTCGACACTTACTCGCAGAATAAAATCCAAACTCTTGGTAACCAGCAGCGCAAAATCACCGTTTATTTGCCGCAATATTCTTCTGAGGAAATCCGTCGATTCTTCTACGGAATACACAATGTGCAATTTC
>JACCDQ011621425.1_pt1 | contig 22174 bp, 10 predicted proteins | sample 7446031 | NCBI WGS metagenome assembly JACCDQ01 (sample SAMN15323442, study PRJNA562643) | freshwater metagenome | isolation source: river surface water | place: USA:Blue River Watershed | collected 2017-08-17
AATGCCTTGAGCTCAACACAGCTGCAAAAACTCACCTCTTCACAGGTTCAGGCGCTCTCTTCGACTCAGATCAATGCACTGAACTCTGTTCAGTTGAAAAAGCTTGACCTCAAAGAAGTCTCAGCCTTGACCACAGCTCAAGTGCAGAACATTTCGAGCGCTCAATTGAACTTACTGACGGCGGAGCAATTAGGAGCGCTGACCAGCAGCCAAGTTCAGTCGATCACGTCGAGCAAGTTGAATGCTTTGACCACAGCTCAGGTGCAAGCGGCACCGTTTACGGTCTTACGTGCTTTGAGTAGCTCGCAAATCAATGCGCTGAGCTCGACCAACCTGCAAGCATTAACAACAGATCAATTGAGCCAGTTGTCAACACAGCAGTTGCAAAACATGTCGACAGCACAGTTGAATGCACTGTTAACAACGCAACTGGCCAGCTTGCCTGGCAGCAAAGTCCAATCGCTGACCAGTACGCAACTCAACACTTTGACTTCGGTCAGCATGCAAGCACTGAGTGAATCGGCCGTCCAAGGCTTGAGCTCAAACCAAATCGCAGCACTGACCAGCACAGAGCTGAACAAAATGTCTACGACTCAAGTGGCAGCACTGACTGCACCGCAAGTCAAAGTGCTCAGCAGCACGCAAATCAATGCACTGACTAGCAATTTGCTACAAGCCATTGAGACCACAGATATTCAGAAAATTGCCATCAGCATGATGGCCAATGTGTCAAGTGCACAGCTGAATCAATTGACCACATCTCAAGTGGCTGCATTGACGTTTGACCAAGTCGGTGCACTGACGAGTAGTCAGCTGAACAATTTGGATACAACGCAAGTGCAGGCGATTGAAAAGGATGACATCAAGTCCTTGTCAAGCACCAAGCTGAATGCATTAACGTCTACCAATTTGCAGGCTTTGACGACTGCACAGGTCATTGCTCTGACGTTGGATCAAGTGAAAAACTTGACTACCACGCAATTAGGCAAACTGACGACTGAACAATCGAATGCTTTGACGGACGTACAACGCAGAGCATTGTCTGACGCACAAAAGACTGCTTTACCTACTTGATCTCACACTGCACCCGCATGATCTAAACAGAAGCTAGAAGCGCCTGCAATTGTGCTTCTAAGCTTTTGGTCACATTCACCGCTTGTTCATGCGGGCGTGACCAATACTGTTTCAAAATGCGCTGGTAACGGGCCCGAACGCGTTTGCTTTTCGCTAAGCGTATGGCTTGCTTTTCGTAAGTGCGCACGCTGTGAGTCACCAAATCGCCCAGCCCTACTTGCGTCAGCAAACCTCCCGCCATCCGGGAGACGCAGGTTTGACCACTCAAGGTCACCATAGGCACGCCACTTTCTAAAACATCTCGGGCCGTCGATCCTGCGTTGTACGGGTAGGTGTCTAGATATACATCTGCCAGTTTGAGACGTGCTCGGTAAGTATCAAAACCTGTGCGAGGTGAAAAGAACAAGCGCGCCTCGGATATGCCGTAGCGACGTGCTTCGTCCTTCAATTGCTGTGTGGCCGTGGGGTTGTCATCAAGTAGCCACAGAACAGCGTCTTCCACACGCATCAACACATGCATCCATGCGCTAAATTGGGTAGGGTTGATTTTGTAAACATTGTTGAAGTTGGCCAGCACCACAGCGTTTTCAGGCAACCCCTCCATCGAACGGTTCGTCGAAAAATTAAGGGTTGCAGATGCTTTGGGCAAAGGTAAAAAGCCACCTTCCACAAACAAGGGCGTTTCGCTGTAAAAAGCACGCAAACTGTCACGCCATACATACCGATCCGTCACCACAAAATCAATCCAAGGCATGGCTGTGCTGCCTATGAAGCCGAGGTAACTCCCTTGCAACGGCGCAGGGCGTAATGCAAACAAGCCTGGCCTGGCACCAGAACTGAGCCCATGAAGATCGATCAATACGTCTATTTGGTGATGCGCAACCAGTTGTGCAGCTGACATATCCGTCATGTCGTGCAAATGGACCACATGGTCGAACGCGCTCAGCAACCGAGCACGCACAGCCGAACCATCCTCTGGTGAATAGTCGAAGGCATAAATCTCAAAGTGTTGTCGGTCATGCGCCTCGATCAAATCCGGCAAAAGCAAGCCCACAGCGTGTGCACATAAGTCGCCCGAAACATAGCCAATACGAATTTTGCTGTGCCGATACGGACCAGTGAAGGGTAGCTTCTGCTCTGCAAACGCGTATTTGCGTTTGACCAACGCCTGCGAAGCCAGCCACTGCAAGGCGGGGTCATCATGCAATGCCAACATGGCCAAGGGTGAGGTGTAGGCCAGTTGCTCGTTCAGCGACATCTCTGGTACATCTTGGTAGACCGGCCACTTACATTGTTTAGCTCTTAAAAATACCAAGTGTTGAATTGCATCTGCTTGCTTTGGTTTGAGTCGCAAGCTTTGCAACAACGCTTGTTCGGCCTTATCAAATTGCTTGCTGATTTCATGCACACGACCGATGTGGTTCAACGCAACCACCCGATGTTCAACACTGGCTGAGTGCAACAAGAACTCAGAGGCAACCACCGCACCCCACTGCTCTAGGGCAGCATTGAAATCTTTTTGTCGCTCTTTGAGCAAACCCAGATTGATACGCGCTTGAGCGAAATCGGGGCGAAGCGCAATGCAAGCGTCATAGGCATCTTGCGCCCCCACCACATCGCGTTGCTCGGCCAATAGAACGCCGAGGTTAAACCAGGCCACGTATTTATCGTGCGACTCTGACTGTGCAATCCAATCCTGATAACAAGCCACAGCGTCAGCCGGTTTTGCAAACTTCAGCAAGGTATCGACACGCTCAATCACCCCCGTCAGACTGAGCACGGGCTCTCTGTCTAAAAAATTTTGGCTTGGATCAGCCACGGGAACAAGAGGATGCATACGAATGAAATGAAACGGCAATGCAATGACGGCACGGTGGCAAAAAATTGCCACTGCTCACCATCATGGATAAAACTACCAAACTACAAGCGATTTTTATGCCACACAAAACCCTGTTTTAAAGGGCTTGGCTTACCGCTCTAAGTTGGCTTATTAATTGCATAAAAGAACCATTCTTTGTATGGACCGTCAAATTACCGTCACAGGTAGAGACAAAATGACAACAAAAGTATCAAAAAAATCTAAAACAGTTCAGCAACAGCTGGATCAAGCCGTCGCGCTTCAGCACGCTGGCGATGCGGATGCGGCTAAAAGCATTTTTTTACAAGCGTTGAAATCAGACGCTAAAAATCCTGTGGCCTTGTATTCCTTGGCGGCGATTGAGTCTGGGCACAGCAACTTCAATCAGGCACTGTCATATATACAGCCCGTCTTGCTCAGCCATCCTCAATTTGCGCAAGCCCACTTGGCGCATTCGGTGATTTTGTTCAATTTGGGCGAAATGGAAGCAGCATTAACGTCGGTACTAAAAGCACTAGAACTGGACCCAGCGCTGCCAACGGCTCAATCTCATTTGCAAACAGTACAAACTGTCATGCAGTCCGCACAGACCGCTCACCCCCAAAGCTCAAGCGAAACATTGGCGATCAATACCCAAGCCATCGCCTTGCAAAGCACCGGCAAACATGCTGAAGCAATTGCCTTGTTCCATCAAGCACTGGCTTTGTCACCCAACAACTTCATGTCGCTCTATTCCATGGGCGTGTCGCAATCTGCCTTGGGCTCGACCCTCAAAGCGCTCGATTGCTTTAAACAAGCCATCGCTGCGGCCCCACACATGGCCATTGGTTACTTTGCCAAGGCAAAGTCATTGCATGACCTAGGCTTGGCTGAGGATGCGATTGCGGCCTACGACGAAGCTATCCAGGCTGACCCAAAATACATGGAGGCATACACGAATAAGGCGGCTTTGCTACAAGCCATCAACCGCCACCATGACGGCTTGTTGACCTTAGTTGCCGCCACCGAGGTAGACCCAAACCACGTGCGATCCCTCGAAGGTCAAGGTTTGATATTGGGGCAATACAAACAATATGGCATGGCGATTCAAGCCTTTCAACGAGCCATTCTTGTTGACCCAGAGTATTCCTATGGCGAAGGCCATTTGATGAGTGCCCGCATGAGCAATTGCGATTGGACGGACTACGAAGCCTCACGCCAACGCATTTTTGATGGGATCCGAGCGGGTAAAAAAGTTTGCGGCCCATTAACCATGATGGCCATCACTGATGATGCCGAACTGGCACGGCAATGCATTGAAATATATGCGGCCGATAAATATGGCCCCTCTTTGGTGAAGTTATGGGATGGTGAAAAATATCACCATCGCCGCAAGCGTGTAGCTTTTATTTCTGCAGACTTCAGAACGCATCCTGTGGGCTATTTGATGATTGGCCTCTTGGAGAAATTCGACCGTCAAAAATTTGAAATTACAGGTGTGTTTACGGGCGTATCAGACGATAGCGATTTGTGGCGTCGTTACCGTTGCGCGTTTGACCATTATTTGGATGTGCATGACAAACCCAGCCTCGAAGTAGCCAAGGTCCTGCGCGCAATGGAGATAGACATTGCGATTGACCTATCTGGTCACACAGAAGGTACGCGGCTTGAAATTCTGTCGCACCGCCCTGCTCCCGTGCAGATGTCGTATTTAGGCTTCCCTGGAACTCTGGGCTTGCCTTTTATTGACTACATGATTTCCGATGCACAAATTATTCCGCCGCACTTAGAACATCACTACCGCGAAAAGATCTTGTGCCTGCCTCATTGCTATTTGCCGCGTGATGATTCGGTCGTACCTTCAGAAAAAATACCAAAACGATCAGACTTTGGATTACCCGAAGAAGGCGTGGTGTTTTGCAGTTTCAACCATGACTACAAGATTAATCCACCCATGTTTAAAGTGTGGATGGATTTGTTGAAAGAAGTACCAGGAAGTGTGCTTTGGCTCATGAAGCTCAATGAAGGAGCGCATGTTAATTTGACCAATTCAGCCATTGCACAAGGCGTAGACCCTTCGCGGATCATTTATGCCACCAGAGTTCCTTCCATCGAAGATCATTTGGCACGGTACAAATTGGTTGATGTTTGTTTGGACACCTTCCCTTACAACGGTCATACGACGACCAGTGATGCGTTGTTGGCGGGGGTACCGGTGGTGACGTTGCAAGGAATGAGTTTTGCGTCGAGAGTTGCTGCCAGTCTGCTGAGCGATGTGTCCTTAATTCAATATGCCGCATCCGACCTCTTGGAATACAAAACCACTGCTATGCGACTAGCCATGAATGATGAAGAACGTACAAGCGTGAAGCAACATTTGTTAAGCTTGCTACAAGCCAATGCATGGCCACCCAGCGCGGCCAAACAAGCCACAGAATTAATGAACATATTGAATTCTGTTCATGGAGTGGCTTCATGAGTCGTTGCGCCATTGCCATTCCCATTTACAAGACAAGCTTGAATGCAGATGAGATTTTCTCTGTTAAGAAATCTCTTTTTAATTTGCAAGGACATGACGCCTATTGGGTCGCACCAGAAAGCCTTGATCTGTCTTACTATGACGATATGTTCGGACAACTTCAGGTCGAACGTTTCGCGGATGATTACTTTAAAAGCATTGTTGGCTACAACCGTCTTTTGGTTAGCACTATGTTCTACGAGCGATTTATCGACTATGAATTTATGCTGATTTGTCAGCCGGACGCGGTGGTTTTAAAACCAGAGTTACATCTTTGGCTGGAAAGGCCCTACGACTATATTGGTGCACCTTGGCCAAATGGGTATTCACTTTCAATCAATATTAAAAGTATCCCAATTGAAGGAGGCGTAAAGTGTACAGCCTTTGTAGGAAATGGTGGTTTAAGCTTAAGACGCAACAAGGCGTGTATTGATTTAATTCGAGAATTTCCAGATGTCAGCATCGAATGGCATACGCAAGGTCATGCTGAAGATTTATTTTTTGCTTTCCTAGGAACGCTATCATCCAATTTTTTAATTCCCAATATTAAAGTTGCAGCGAATTTCTCGCACGACATAGATCCTCTCCACCTACAAAAAATAACAAATCAAGAAATTCCGTTTGGTGTTCACGCCTGGGGGAAATACGATAGATATTTTTGGGAAAGTAGTCCTTTCTGGAAATTGGATTAAAAATATTACAACTTCGCAAGTAAATTAAAACATCTTTCAAAATGGATTCCATATGAAAAAAACAATTCGGAAAATACACACAGAAAAAATTGGCAAGGTAAGTGACAAATGGGACTCGTATCTAGATTTCTACGACGAAAAATTATTTTTCATTCGAGATCAAAGTATCTCATTGCTAGAGATTGGGGTCCAAAATGGGGGATCACTTGAAACATGGGCAGAATATTTTGAAAATGCAAAAGTTCTTATCGGCTGCGACATTGATCCTAACTGTAAAAAATTGGAATACATTGATCAACGCGTCAATGTCGTTATTGGTGATGCAAATAGGCAAGAAACATTTGCTAAGATAAATGAAATAGAGAATTCATTTAGGCTAATAATTGATGATGGATCACACCAATCTATCGATATAATAAACTCTTTTATTAATTATTTCCCCTTAATTGAACCAGGAGGAATTTACATCATTGAAGACGCATGTTGCTTATACATGAAGGATTTTGGTGGTGGAGTTTTCAATGAGAATTCTGCACAATATTTCTTCAAAAAATTAACAGACGTAATTAGTTACCAATGGTGGGAATCTGATGCATCTTTAAATACCTATCTGCAAACTTTTTTCCCAAATGGAAATTTACCTTCATTCATTATTGATGGCTGGATTGAATCAATTGAATTTAGAAACTCAATAATTTCAATACAAAAATCTAGAAATTCTGGCCATAGCAAGTTAGGCAAGAGAATCATCTCAGGAGTTGAAAAATTAGTGCAAAACTGGGGTGGTGAAATCCCTACTTAAAGTTTCATTCTGAATTCATTAATCAAATTTTGGGAGGATATATGCATCCAACAGCAATAAGCAATGCAACAGCATTTTTCGAAACTTATAAAGATTCGATCACAGAAATTAACAATAACGTAAAAGTAATTGAAATCGGAAGTCAAGACGTTAATGGATCACTAAGACAAGTATGCCCAGATAATTTTCATTATACAGGAGTGGATTTTGTAAATGGGAAAGGTGTAGATATTATTCTTGACGACCCTTACCACCTACCTTTTGAAGATGAGTCGGCTGATATTGTTATTTCGAGTTCATGCTTTGAACATTCTGAAATGTTCTGGATTCTCTTTCTTGAAATCTTAAGAATATTAAAACCAACTGGACTTTTTTACCTTAACGTTCCATCTAATGGTGAGTTCCATCGCTGGCCTGTCGACTGCTGGCGCTTTTACCCAGACAGTGGTAACGCATTGGTAACTTGGGCTAAGCGAAATAAAATTCAAGCAGCCCTACTTGAGTCTTATACATCCACTCAAATCGGAGATCAATGGAATGATTTCGTAGGTGTATTCCTGAAAGATGAGGAATTTCATAATAAATTTCCCAATAGAATAACTGGCACAATGGACGCCTTTTCTAATGGCTTAAACTATGGGAAAGTTGACTTTTTAAAATATAGTCAAATGCCTGAAGATAAGAAAAAAATGGTTGCAATAAATCAAATTATTAACAACCAGATTAAAGTAGCATAAATCAATGGCATTCTTGCAGTTAAATAACTGCAAGAATGCCATTAGGGTACATGAATATTACGTTCGACTAATCAAACTAAAGATCTGGGTAGGCGTCAAAGCTCCAATTTGCGTACTGGTCAACGCTCCCACTTGGGTGCTGGTCAAAGCAGTCATCATGGATGTCGTCAGCGACTGAATTTGATCTGTCGTCAACTTAGCGACTTGAACCGATGTCAGTGCATTCAATTCCGTAGTGGTCATCGAACGCAATTGCGATGTTGTCAGCGCTTGCACTTGATCCGTGGTCAAGGCTTGCACCTCACCCGTCGTCAAGGCTGCCAGCAAATTGGTAGCCAATACTGCCACCTTATCGGTAGTAATGGCCTGCAATGCAGACGTTGTCATGGCTTGAATCTGAGATGTGTTCAAGCTATTCACTTGGCTACTATCCCATGCACCCACCTTATCTGCACTCAAGGCGGCAATATCTTCGGCATCAATGCTTCGAATCTGCGTGGTCGTCAGTAAGGCCATCTTAGTAGATGACAACGCAGTAAAGTCCGCAACTTCCAAGGCCCTAATTTGCGTTGTGCCCAGCACTTGCAGCTTGTCGGTAGTCAAAGCATCCACTTGTGATGTGGTCAACGCCTTGATTTGATCTGCAGACAAAGCATTCAAGGCTGCACTGGTCAGTGCGGCTACCTTCTCTGTATCCATCACCGGCAACACACTGAGGGTCAAGCCTTGTACTTGCACAGTGGTCAACAAGGCCACCATGTCAGATGTCAATGCCGCCACACTGGCATTAGCCATCGAGCTCAATTGGCTGCTGCTGAGGCCCGCTACGCCCGTTGTACCCAAAGCCTCGACCTGTGCTGTATTCAACACTTTGACTTGCGCATTCGTCAAGGCGTTGATCTGATCAGTACCCAAGGCACTGATCTGCGTGCTACCCAAGTTAGAGACCACAGCGTTGGTCAAATAGGGCACTTGCACGGTAGTCAATGCGTGTAACTGCTCAGTCTTGAGCGAAGACACCACTGTGTTAGTCAACCCTTGAACTTGAGTAGACGTCAACTGGGCAATGCGCACCGTTGTAATCGCTTGCAGCTGAGTAGACGACATCGCCTGCAACTGGTTACCCGAAAGCGCTTTTACTTTTGCAGCAGTCAAAGACTCAATATTGCTTGTGCTCAGTGCATTGATTTGATCATTGGTCAGTGAGGCAACCTGGTCGGTCGTCAAGGCCTCCAATTTACCTGCCGTTAAACCTGTGATCACATCACGTGTCAATGCTTGCACCTGGGTGGTACTGAATTTGACGATGTTTGCATCAGCGATATTCAACACTTGCGAGCTACTCAACGAAGCCACATCTGCTGTTTCCATCGCTTGCAGCTGCAAGGTTGTCAACGATGCCACTTGTGTCGTGCTGAGGGCACCCACTTGGCTTTCGGTCAACGCAACCACCTGCGCTGTGGTCAATTTATTGACCAACGTCAAGTTCGTCACTTGATCTGTGGTCAGTGCCGCCACATCAGCGGTTTCCAAGGCTTGAAGCTTTGTATCGCTCAAGGCATTCAGCTGGTCTGTGCCCAACGCACTCATTTGAACTGTTGTCAGTGCTTGGAGTTGAGTGGTTTCCATTGCTCCAAAGTTACTTGCACTGATCGCTGTCAATTGGCTGCTGGTCAATGCAGCCACATCGGCCAATTCCATCTTCTTCAATTGTGTGGCTGACAAAGCTCCCACTTGGTCTGTAGTCAAGCCAGCAATTTCAGCTGTAGTCAAAGCTTGTACTTGAGTTGTCAGTAACTTTTGTACTTGAACTGTTGTGAGGCTTGCCACCTGCGCTGTATCCAAGGCCTGCAATTGCGTACTGGTCAAGTTTTGCAACTGAGTGCTACTCAAATTTTGCAGCTGAGTGCTGGTCAAGCTGCGCACTTGAGTGCCCGACAAACTTGTAATTTGAGTAGTCGTCAAGCCAGCCACATTGGTTGTACTCACAGCTGATAACTGAGCAGTGGTCAAGCCAGCCAGTGCCGTTGTGGTGATGGACTGCAACTTCGTACTGCTAATCGCATTCAATTGTGATGAAGTCATCGCGCCGACCTGCGTTGCACTCAACACAGTCAATACGTCAGTTGACAAGGCTGCAGCTTGATCGGTGGTCATACCCGCAATCTTGGTGGCGTTGATGCTACCCACTTGCGTGGTCTTCAACACACCCACTTGCGTGGTCGTCAATGCTGCAATTTGAGCTGCACTGAAGGCCACAAAGTCTTCGTTCTCCAACGTTTGGATAGAGCCTGTTGACAGCTTCGCGATTTGGTCTGTCGTCAAGTTGCTAAGTTGCGTCGCAGACAAGATAGCCACATCGACCGACTGCAAGTTCGCCACTTCATCGGTACTCAAACCTTGAATTTGCAGGTTTGTCAACGCAGCCATCTGCGTTGTCGTCAACGAATTGAACTGCACCGAAGTCATGCTAGCCACTTGCGCCGTTGTCAACGAGGCAACTTGTGCTGTAGACAACATCGACACCACATTGGTAGATGCTGCACGCAAGCTCACCTTGCTTGTCAAGGCACCCACTTGCTCAGCCGTCAACGACTGTGCTTGTGTTGAGCTCAACGCATTGACTTTGTCCGCAGCCAAGGCTTGCACTTGATCTGTGGTCAATGCACTAATTTGCGCAGTATTCAAGGCCGATACATAAGCGCTGCTGAGTGCAACTACCTGATCGGTGGTCACCGCTTGAACTTGCGCTGTCGTCAACGCGGAGATTTGCGTTGAAGTCAAATTATTGAACTGCGTATTTGCCACCAAGCTTGCCACTTGGCTGGTGCTCATGGCACGTAACTGTGTGCTGCTGAGTTGTTGTAACGCATTGGTGTTCAAGGCTTGCACTTGTGAACTGGTCAAGGCGTTCACTTGTGCTGTATTCAGGGCTACGATTTCAGCTGTCGTCAAGATATTCACATGCTCAGTCTTCAGACCTTGCAATGTGGTCGTCGACACACCTGCCAAGCCTGTGGCACTGAATGCTTTGACTTGCAAAGAATTCATCGCATTGAGTTGCGCTGTACCTAAACTGCCAAGTTGAGCCCCAGACAAACTGTGAACTTGAGTAGTCAATAAGCCCGACACATTGGTGGTGCTCAAAGCTGACAATTGAGCCGTAGTCAAACCACCCAATGCGGTTGTATTGATCGACTGCAACTTCGTGCTGCTGATCGCGTTCAATTGCGACGAAGTCAGCGCTGCAACTTGATTAGCATTTAAAGTATTCAAGGCGCTTGTGGAAAGTGCTGCAGCCTGATCGGTCCCCATGCCAGCTAACTGAGCGCCACTCAGGACGCTTGCTTGAGATGTGGTCAAGACAGCGATTTGGTCCGTCGTGAATCCAGCAATTTGCTGACCACTCAAGCCAATGATGTCTTCGTTTTGCAGAGATTGAACTTGTAACGTATTCAATGAGCTCAACTGCCCAGTTGAAAAAACACGAACTTGTGAGAATGACAGAGCCTGTAAATCAGTGGTTTCTAACTGATTCACTTGCGATGTTGTCATCGCTTGTAGTTGTGCATCACTCAAGACGGCCATGTCTTGTGTCGTCAAGGCTTGGATCTGTGCAGTTGTCAACGATGCAATCTGATCTGTACTGAGCGCTTGCACTTGAGATGTTGTCAACTGTCCGATCGCATCGTTCGACAATTCACGTAATTGAGACGTTGTCAACGAAGTGATTTTTCCTGCACCCAAACCGACGGCTTGCGAAGTGGTGAAGGCTTTGACTTGCTCGGTTGTCATGGTTGACAGTTGCGCAGTCGTTAGTGCTGCAAATTGCGAAGAAGTCAGTGCCTTAATGGCGCCCGTGCTGATCGCATTCAACTGGATGCTGCTCAAGTTGCTAATTTGGGAGGTTGTTAAGGCACGAGCTTGAACACTCGTCAGCTCCTTCAAGGTATCCGTCGTCAAGGCAGCAATTTGCTCTGTACTAAGCGAGCTCAGGTTAGTGGTTGTCAAACCAGTAACTTGTGTTGTTTGCAAACCAGCCACTGCTTGTGTCGTCAACGCTTTTGATTGTGTGCTTGAGAATGAAGACAGCTGTGTGGTGTTCAGATTCGACACCACTGAACTGCTAAGCGCTTGAATTTGTGTTGTACTTAATGAACGCAGGTTTGTACTAGTCAAGACATTGAGTGAACTGCTCGACAGTGCCTGTACTTGCGAAGTGCTGAGCGCACCAATTTGTGCACTCGTCAAAGCACTCGACTGTTCAGTGTTCAAAGCCGCAACAGCTGTTGTGCTCAACGCCTTGACTTGACCATCTGTCAATTGGCTGACTTGATCACCATTGAAGGCTGCAACCTGGGTTGTTGTCATCAGGGCAATCACGCTTGTGGCAAGACCTTTGACTTGCGTACCTGTCAAGGCGTGCAGCACATCGGTATTTAAGCCAGTGACATCGTCTGTATTCAATGCCGCAACTTGCGTAGCTGAAAGCCCAGCCGTTTGACCAGCGGTGAGTGCTGTCAGTTGCGCTGTAGTCAATGCTTGGACTTGACTGCTAGACAAAGCACCGAGTTGTTCATTGGTCAACGCTGCCACTTTGTCCGTAGTGACTGCCGACAGCACCGCTGTGTTCATGGCCTTCACATCATCAGCGGACAAATAGGCCACTTGAACCGATGTGAGTGAATTGACTTGTGCAGAGCTGAGTGCCCCAACTATACCTGCACTCAAATAGCCAACTTGGGCATTACTCATCGCTTGGAGTTGCTGCGTACCTAAGCCTGCAGCCTGGGTCGTCGTGATGCCCGCCATTTGTTGGGCCGACAGCAACTTGAATTCAGTCGTGCCCAGCGAAGCCAAGCCTGAGCTACTCAGAGCACCAATTTGCGCAGCAGAGAACGCTTTCACCAAGGTGGTCGACAGTCCATTCACTTGCGCTGTGCTCATCGCGGCGACAGCATTGGTCGAGATACCCTGGAATTTAGTTGCTGATAATTTATTGAGCTTCTCAGCCGTCAAAGCGCCGACCTGAGCCGAGCTCAAAGCAGCCACTGCGTTGTAGGTCAAAGATCCAATTTGTGATGTAGTCAAGGCCGCAACTTGCGCGGTATTCAAAGCACCCACAGCTTGCGCGTTCAATGCGTCAATCTGTGTGGTCAACAACACGCTGATCTGCGCAGAACTCAAGGCAGCAATGTCCTCGGTGCTCATGCCACGTACTTGAGCTGCTGTCAGTTGGGTGATTTTGGTCGAACCCAATGCCGTAAAGTCTTCAGCCTCCAAAGCACCAACTTGTGTGTAAGTCAGCGAGGACAAATTAGTTGACGACAGATTTTGAACCTGCGTCGATGTCAGGGCTTTCACAAGCCCAGTAGACAAAGCGCCTAATTGATTTGTGTTCAATGCATTGAGCTGCGATGAGCTCAAATTTTGCAAACTTGATGTAGATAATTTATCCAACTGTGCAGTGGTTAGCACACCCACTTGCACGGTTGTCAAAGCACCCAAGTTCGTTGATGACAAGGCATTCAACTGCCCGGCAGTCAATGCCGTAACTTCTTGCGTTGTAAGTTGCTGAATTTTGGTCGTTGATAGAGCGTTCAGCGCATCATTGCTCAGAGCTTGAACTTGCGTAGACGACAAAGCACGCAAATTTGTAGAGCTCAAATTACTGACCACGCTAGAGCCAAGCGCCTTCACTTGATCGGTGGACAAAGCCTGGACTTGTGATGTGTCTAATGCATTCAACACAGCGCTGCTCAAAAATTGAACTTGTGTCGTGGTCAAGGACTTCAATACTGCCGTGGACACCGACGAAGCCAAAGCCGAACTCAAAGCCTGAACTTGGCTGGTACCTAATGATTGCACCTGTTTAGCACTCAAGGCATTGACAAAGCTGGAGGACATCGCGCCGACTTGGCTTGTCGAAATAGCTTGCAGCTGCGCATTGCTCAAAAGCTTGGCTTGGGCAGCACTTAAAACACTCACAGCACTGGTGGACAACGAACTCAGCTGCGTTGTAGTCAACCCTTTAAGTTGCGCATCTGTGAGCTTAGAAACCTGGGTCGACGTCAGCGCATTGACTTGGCTGGTTGTCAAACTACCAACTTGCGTCAAACTCAATGTTTGGAGTTGCGTGCTATTCAAGTTAGACACTTGAGATGTGCTCAATGCCCCGACTTGTGTACTGGTTAACGCAGCCAATTGAATGGGGGTAAACGACTGCAAACGTGTGGAGTTCAAACTTTGAATAACTGCTGTATTCAACGACCTGACTTGCGTCACTGATAGAGCGCGCAAGTGGTTTGTAGACAGTTGATCCACTTGCGCAGTACTCATCGCGCCAACGGCAGAAGCACTGAGTGAGGTCAGCTGTGTGGATGTCAGCGCTTGCACCTGTGTAGTGTCTAAAGCCTGGATCATCGAGCTTGTCAACACCTTCAACTGAAGCGCATTTAATGCCTTCATCTCATCTGTTGACAGTGCGTGAACTTGAGCTGTGCTCATTCCACCCACCACAGTAGCAGCCAAAGCAGTTACTTGGGCTGTGGTTAAAGCATTGACCTGTGCCGTTGATAAGGCTGAGAATTGACTTGAACTTAATTTAGAAATCGCAGTTGCACTTATTTTTTGAATCTGCGATGTGTTCAGGGCTTTGAGCTGAGAAGTTGACAGGCCCACCACCTCGGCAGAGGTCATTACAGCCACTTGCGTCGTCAAGAGAGCCCCCACCTGACTTGAAGAAAGCGATTTAACTTGTGCCACGCTCAATCCGGCGATGTCTGATGACTCCAACGCCTGCAATTGGCTTGTTGTTAAGGACGCCATTTGGCTGGTGTTGAACGCCTGCACCTGCGACACAGTCAGTGCCCGCATTTGGTTGGTATCCATAACCACCAAATCTTGCGTTTCGATCGCAGTCACTTGACCTGCAGTTAAGTTGCTGAGCTGGGTAGTTCCCAATGCAGACAACTGATCCCCAATCAAGCTGATAATTTGGTCCGTTGTCAACGCTTTGATTTGGGTTGCATTGAACCGATTCAAAGTGTCTGTTTTCAGGGATCCCAGCTCTGAGGTGTTAATGCCTGAAATTCCTAATGCAGTCAGCGCACCCACCTGAGCGGTGGTCATCGCGTTGAGCTGGACCGCAGACATGGCCCCCATTTGAGATTTAGTAAATGCCCCAATTTGGGCATTTGTCATTGAACTTAATTGCGTATCTGTGAGTGCCGCAACTTGACTGGTACTCAATGCTGCAATGTGTTGCGCGGACAAACCAATAATGGAAGACTCCAAGATGGATGCAATTTGTGTTGTATTCAGCGACTTAACTTCTGTCACCGTCAAACTACGAATAGCTGTCGAAGTCCAACCGTCAAGCGACGTACTGCTTGTAATGCGGGGGGCTACGACGTTTACGCCGGATCCAACAGGTGTAACCATGATCTTCTCACTTATAAATTGGTGAACCCTTGTCATCAGGCACGCTGCCAAGATTTAGGGTTTCGTCTTCTTGATTCGTCCTATATGTCTGTAACTTGAGGATTTTTTGCAAAAAAAAACGAGCCCTATCAAGGGCTCGTTTTTGCCTCTTCACACTCGAAGAGTTGGGGCTTATTGAATCATTACTTCAACAAGGACAGCACAGATTGTGCTGATTGATTCGCTTGCGCCAACATGGCGGTTGCAGCTTGCGAAATGATCTGTGCACGAGCCAATGTGGTGGTTTCTGTCGCGTAGTCGGTATCCAAGATACGGCTGCGTGATGCAGACATGTTTTGGTTGGACTCAGTCAAGTTACTGACCACAGCGTCCAGACGGTTCTGGTAAGCACCAGCCTTGGCCTGGTTAGCTCCCACAGACTCAATCGCAGCGTCAATCACATTGATCGCGTCGTTAGCACCTGCTGTTGTAGACACATCCAGATCTGTCACTTTCATGCCGCTGCTTGAGCCACCGAAAGTGCCTTGGGTAAAGCCCAATTTCTTGAAGTTAGAAATGTCACCACCCGAACCGCTGTCCAATGTGAAAGCCTTGTCGGAGCTCAATTCCACACCTGCAAAAAAGGTCGATGGATCAGTTGCATCCAGAGTCAAACCACCCAAACCGATGGCTGCACCATCCGTCACAACAGCACCTGCTGCAGTTTTAATTTGGAGAGAGATATTGCGACCATCGGCAGCAACCATTTGAATACCCTCACCGAAAGCCGTGGCTTCAACACCGGTTTCGCCTTTGTGCGCGTTGATCACGTTCAAAACGTCATCACGGGTAGAGTCAGACTTCAGTGAAGTCGCAATCGAAATGCCGTTCAAAACAATCGTGCCAACGTCTTGGTTGTCAAAGCCGGTACCACGAATCACGTTTTGTGCAGCTTTGGCAGACACGCCAGTCAGGCTGGTCGCTTTGTTGATTGCTGCAGCAATGGCAATGGCACTGTCAGCTTTGACCGATGCCTTGCCATCTTCATATGAAGCAGCATCATCAGATCCGATTGCACCGGTGATGGCCACACCATTGATAGTCAACGTTGTACCGTCAAGTGCGCCTGCACCACCAGCAGTTTTGGTAGAAATACGATTTGCAGTCACGCTTTGGGCAGAGCCTGCTTCATAAGTACCGAAGTGCAGGCCAGAGCGAACCTCGCCCGTTTGCGCGTTGGCCACTGCGCTACCAATATTGATAGCAGAACCATCTTTGGTGCTCAGCTCGTATGTACCCACATAGTCACCAGCTGCAGCAATACCCATGGCATCGTAGCCAGCATCACCTGTAGTCGTACCCAATACGATGTTGCGACCATCAGCTGCCACCAAGGTAATACCTTGCTTGTCATCATGCGTATTGATGGCTTTGACACCTGTGCGGTCAGAAATGTCGTTGATGGCTTGCGTCACCGATGCACGATCGATTTCTTTGTTGCCAGACATGTAGAAGGTTGCTGTATCCAAACCGTTGATAGACACAGAGCCTGAATCACCAGCTGCGGCAGTAGCCATTGGCTGGCCTGCTGCGACAGTTTTGTTTACTGTGGCGTAGACACCGCTTTGAGCAGACACTTTGTTGATGGCGGCAGCCTTGGCAATGGCGCTGGCTGCTTTGTAGTCGCCGGACGAAACCAAATCGCTAGTAGCCAAAGAAGCACCGACAGCCACACCGTTCAAAGTCAAATCGCCGTCTGCAAGTGCAGCGTTGGATTGACCGTCAATCATGCCGCCCACAGAGCTGAGTGAAGCACGGTTACCAATGCCCAGATCTTTGGTTTGGAGTGAGTCGAAACCAATGGTCATCATGTCGTTGGCATTGACACCGGTTTGAATCTGAATCTTGCCAGCAGAGCCATCCAACAATTTGATGTTGTTGTGGTTAGTCTTGACAGCAATGTTTTGAATTTCAGCTTTGAGCTGCGTCACTTCTTGCTGCAATGAGCTGCGATCAGAAGCAGTCATGGCGCCGTTGGCAGCTTGAACTGACAGTTCACGCATGCGTTGCAGCATGCTGGTAACTTGACCCATCGCGCCTTCAGCGGTTTGTGTCATCGAAATGCCGTCGTTCGAGTTACGGATAGCGACTGCATAACCGCGGATTTGCGAAGTCATGCGGTTGGTAATTGCCAAGCCAGCAGCGTCGTCTTTGGCGCTGTTGATACGCAGACCTGTGGAGAGACGCTCCATGGTTGTCGTAGTAATCTTGTCGACATTGCTCGAAGCAGCTTGTGCGCTCAAAGCCTTAACGTTGGTGTTAATCACGGTCATGAGGGTTCTCCTAAAGGTCCATCACTGAGGGTTAAAAATTCAGAAATTCATTTCCTGATGCACAGTGAATCGGAAGGGTTGGTTTTTACTTGAGTGAATTTTTAAAAATATTTAAGAAATCAAACATATTTACGTCCAAAGCGCTTATGCAGCCGTGTTGTGCAACATACCCTTGAAGTCTTCAATGCCATGGGCAACACGCACCACAACTTCGTTCGGGATTTGGCGAATCACTTCACCTGTCGATAGATTGGTGACAAACACGATTGGACGTCCCAGCTTCACATCCATAGAGAAGCTCACAGCTCGCCCACTGCTTTTGAGCATATCGTTGAGTTTCTGAATTGCCTCTTGTAAGTTCTTACGAACGGTTTCCGAATCAAACTGAATATCAGCTTTAGGAATAGGTGTGAGGTGCGGCTTTTGCTCAGGCAGCACCGCAGGTTGAGGAACATCGACTTTCGCCCCAGCAGGCGTAGCTTCCCCACGACCTGTTGCTTGGGTCTGGGGCACTAACCTGGGTTGAATTTCATTAGCCATACATCCTGCCTTTTGAGGGATTTGGCTTGGAATCGGCAGGGCAAAGCGAAACTTGAGCGATTTCGCTCAAGTTTTTTCAAAAAGTTTAATTTGAATTCTTAAGTATTTAATTAACCGGTTTTACCGGTGTAAGTGGCCATCATGCCGTCAAAAGTGGACTTTAGGCTGGTCTTCTTACTATTGACGTTACCCACCAAACTGTCCATCGCCGAAAACTGCTTTTGATAACGCGCCAGCAAATTGTCCATGCGTAAACCCAACTTGGTCAGGTCTGCTTGGTATTTTGTATTTTGTGTTGTGGCGTTGTTGCTTTGCGTCTGGAGAATTCCAGTTGCACTCAGCATTGCACTGATCTTTTTCAGACCATCACCGGCAATACCTGCAGGCGCCACCGTATAAGCACTGACGTTGTTTTGATTACCCGTGAAGGTTTTGACCACATCTGCAAAGTTAGTACTCAGTGCCGTATCGAGTTTTGTAGCGTCGACTGCCATAGTCCCGGACGCATCAATGCTCATACCAATTTGCCACATAGCCTTGACGTTATTGCCTGGCGTACTGGATGGGTTAACAAACATCGATCGAAGTTGCTGCTTGACCATACGAACTGTAGAGTCTCCGACCAAGGTGGCACCGTAAGTATCCACGGTGGACTTTGGGTCTGACACTACGTTAAGCATGCTGATGGCATCGTTATATGACGCAGCCAAAGCATTGATTTTTTCTTTAATAGCCGTGGTGTCACGCGTCAAGTCCAGACCGGTAGAGCCACTGGTCAGCCCCTTGAGGCTCAAGGTCACACCCGCTACAACGTCTGTAATGGCATTGCTAGTTCGTGTGTAAGTGATGCCATCTACTTTGATTTGAGCATCGGTCGCAACTTGGTTATTAGGGTTTCCTGCCGTAAAGCCCATACCTGGCAGACCGCTGCCTGAACCATAGCTCGTACTTAAGGAGAACGCACCTGCAGAACCCGTCGGACCCGTCAACACCAGTTGAAAAGGATTGGCCGAGCCATCGCCGGTATTCACAACTTGTGCCGTAATGCCGGTTTGAGCAGCATTGATGGCATCAGCCACATCTTGCGGTGTATCTTTGCCATCGGCCAAGTTAATCACTGGCGCAGTGGCTCCACCCACGGTCAACTGAAAACTCATGGCTTTGCCGCCATTGAGCGAAGCAGTGGCAGAAGGTAACCCATTACTTACCGTGCGCTGGTATTTAGCCAAACGCAACACCTCGACGTCATGAGAGCCCTCGGTAGCATAAGCACCCGTCGTCACAGTGAATGCCGATGAGTTACCACTGGTTGCGTTCAATGAGTTGAAACTTGTTTGGTCTTTCAATGCCGAGAACGCGGTTTGAACCTGCGACATGACATATGAAATAGCGGCATAGCCAGAGACGCGCGATTCGTTTTTGGTGATCTTCGTATTGATCGCATTTTCTTGCGGCACACGTTCAGCATCTACCAAGTTCTGAGCCAATGACGCTGTATCGACACCAGAGCCAGCGCTCAAGGAATTAATGATCTTTTGCGCCGCCGCTTTGCTTGTTGCTGCGGTGGTGGTTGCCACTGTTTTATTAACTGCAGCAGCAGACGTTGTACCAGAGGTACTTGAACTAACAGCAGTAGTGGCCATAAAAATAAATTCTTTAACTGTTTCAGGATCGACACATCAAATCAAAACTTGAGCCATCAATTCATGTACTTGAACAAACTCAACTGAGAAATTTTGGCAAAGCTGCTTTGCGCAGCCTCCAAGGCCAATTGGTCTTTGTTCATTTTGGTGATGGCCTTGGTGTAATCCAAATCTTCTGTGTCTGATTTGGTCGTTTTCAAACGTAAGGTCACTTCATCCAACACACTGTTTTGCATGTCAACGACATTCAAGTCCGTGCCAATTTGAGCGACAGCATCACTGGCACCTTGCTGCAAAGAATCAATCTCTTTGATACCACGTTGAATATTTGTGCGATCTGATGATTTAACTGCATTGGCCAAGTCGTCTAAGGCTTGAAAAAAGCCCACGCCCACTTTGCCGCCCTTACCGTCATCACGTACCACACGCACAAACGCATCGGAGCCAGGCATGTTCATGTTCATCCGACGGTTGTCACCGACGGCCACTTTCATACGGGCTTGGTCACCTTGGTACACCATTTGACCCTTGGAATCTTGGCCGAACGCAGGCTGTCCAACGCGGCTACCGCTGAACAAATAATTTCCGTTGGTGTCTTGGGTATTGGCTAAGCTCAGAATTTGCTCGCGCAAAGAACTGATTTCTAACGCAATCGATTGACGGTCAGCGGGACCAAGCGTGTCGCTGGCAGCTTGGATCGAGAGTTCTTTGACACGCACCAACACATCGCTTGTATTTTTAAGCGCTGTTTCTTCCGACTGCAAACGTGTTTGCACCGACTTGAGTGTTTCTTGATAACTGGTTTGACGACCGAGCTCAGACTCCAAGCGCGTGACCAACGAGGCCTTATCAGGTTCATCACTGGGTTTGACAATTTGTTTGCCGGTCGACAGCTGCTCTTGCGTTTTGGCTAATTCACCTTGCACATTGCCCAACTGTTGGGTGGCACGGTCAAAGTAGAGGGTGGTTGAAATTTTCATAGGTCTTAGCCTCTATCAGCGAATTTGCACAATCGAATCAAACAACTGACCCGAGACCTGCAAGGCCTTGGCGGCAGCTTGGTAGGCCTGTTGGTAACGGATCAAGGCCGCTGCTTCGTCGTCGAGGTTGACACCTGACACTTTGTCGCGAGAGGCAATGGCCTGATCGTTCACCACGGTCAACGCCTGTTGGGTGATGTTGGCTTGTTGCGCCAAGTTACCCACCGAGTTGATCTGGTCGATGTAGCTGTTGTTCAGGGTTTTTCCGTTGACGACCTCTTTTTTGGCCAAATCGGCCATGACCAACATGTTGACGTTGTTGCCTAAACCGTCTTGGTTGCCGTCAATCTGATAGCTGTCGCCCACGCCAGGTGCGTGGGTGAATTTGATCTGCAAGCCTTGATAGTCAATGACTGGCTCTAACACCGAAGGGTCATAGTGGCGATTGGCCAGTTCTGTCCCTGTCGCTGCATCCGTGATGGTGAAACGATCTGCGGCTGTGAACTTCACCACCAAAGACTGCTGGCGCAAGCTGTCGCGCGGATCGGTAGGCGCACCTTGGTAGCTGGCAGCCACCGTGGCACTGCCCTGCCCTGTGACAAACACCAACAAATCGTCTTTGGTCCCGCCATCAATGTAGGCACCGGTGCGGATACCGATCTTGGCCAAGTCAGCAGGCGTTCCAATTTTTTCTGGGTTGCCATACTTACCAAACGAAATCCGAATTTCGGACTTGGTAGGGTCTTCGACCAACAAGCGCTTCATACGCTCTTCGACGGTGTATGCCATGGGCTCTAAACCCAAGGCATTGGTTTGGTAGGTGCCATCAGCTGCTTTGACTGGCCCGATGGTGATGGGTGCGCCGTTGGTTGTTTTGAGTACCAACACTCCGTTGCTATCAATACTTGCATCTACGCCCTTGCTTGCAAGCTTGTTGTGGATAGATGTCTTCAATGACTCAGCACTTGTCACGTTTGAATCCGGCAAGATGTCAACACCATTGATGCTCAGTGGCTTGGTGAAATCTACACCACCGCTATTCACGCGGAGCTCATCGGCAATTTGCACTAAACGCACTTGTCCCGAATAAGTCGATGCTCTGACGTTCAGCACGTTGTTCGGTTTACCACCGTCGTCTGCAGGGCCCACGACGATGTCAGCACCTGCTGTTAACGGACTCAACACAAGCTCACCGTTGTCATTGACTGTGGCCAAAACACCTGCACTCGAAGTGTTGTTAATCGACGAAACCAAGCTCTTCAAATCACTGAACGGTGGAATGGTTTGGCCGTTGAGTTTGAGGGGTTTGTTGAAATCCAAATCGGTCACAGAAACGCGAACTTCGTTAAATACCTCTGCGGTTACGCCAGTCTCAACAGATTTTGATTTAACCCAATCTGCAACATCGCTTGGCCTGAGGGTGCCTGATAGAGGCTTCAAACTCCCCATCCCGATACCATTGATGGTGATGGCGCCATCTTCAATCAAATTGGTACCTTGCGCGACCACCGAAGGCACAATGCGCCCCGTCTCTAAAACAGCGGGCTCTGGCAAACGCGCTGTTTCGTCTAAATTTTTGTCAAACGCTTGTGTGTA
>JACCDQ010109971.1_pt1 | contig 22173 bp, 21 predicted proteins | sample 7446031 | NCBI WGS metagenome assembly JACCDQ01 (sample SAMN15323442, study PRJNA562643) | freshwater metagenome | isolation source: river surface water | place: USA:Blue River Watershed | collected 2017-08-17
TATCGAACACATTGAAATGATGAACATCATCATTACTGTTACTGGTTCGATTGTTGGTATCGCTTATTTAACAGAATTCTTCATTGCTTGGTATTCAGGAGTTGAATACGAAAGCTATTGTTTCATTAACCGTGCAACCGGACCTTACTGGTGGGCTTATTGGATGATGATGTCTTGTAACGTAATCTCTCCACAGGTATTCTGGTCTAAGAAAATGCGTACTAGTATCTTAGCATCATTCATTCTTTCTATTGTTGTAAACGTAGGGATGTGGTTTGAGCGTTTTGTAATCATTGTTTCTTCATTACACCGTGATTATATACCATCTTCATGGGCAATGTTCTCGCCAACAATGTATGATATTGGTGACTATATTTTCTCATTTGGTTTATTCTTTACCTTATTCTTCTTATTTGCTAAGTTCTTGCCAGTAATTAACATGGCAGAGGTTAAGTCGGTTATGAAAGGAGTTTCTTCAAACTACCCTCATAAGAAGAAATCAAGTGGCGACAAAGAGAGCATTTCGGCTCACTAATAAAGAACAGTAAGAATGGATGTGTTTACGGACACATCCATCATGATACACAAAACATTCAATAGTACACACAATGAATACAACAGCAGAAAAATACTTAGTAGGTGTTTATGACGATGAGGACGAGGTGTTACACGCAGTTTCTGAAGTAAAAGAAAACGGTGTGAAGATTGAAGAAGTTTTTACTCCTTTTCCAATTCACGGTCTTGATAAGGCGTTAGGACACCCACGTACAAGAATTCCAATAGCGGCGTTTTTGTTTGGATTAACAGGCTTAACTTGTGCTCAGTTTTTAATTAACTACACAATGGTTTTTGACTGGCCAATTATTATTGGTGGTAAAGATTTCTTCTCATTACCTGACTGGATTCCAATTTCATTTGAAGGAACAGTATTGTTTACAGCCTTTGGTATGGTGTTTACATTCCTAGCTTCAAATAGCTTATGGCCAGGTAAAGAACCAAAAACATTCGATTTAAGAAGTACAGATGATAAATTTATTATGGCTGTAAATATGGCTAATAATAAAAAGTCAGAAGCTGAAATCGAAGCTATTTTGAAGGCATCTGGTGCAATTGAAGTAAATGTAAAGCAATTTTAGTATGAAATGAATGAAGTTTAGGCTTCAGACAACTTATACACAACGACTAATTACAATAAAAATATGTTAACTAAAAAATACATAGGTTTATTTTTATCAGGAGTAGTTGCTTTGTCAACCACTTCATGTAAAGATAGCCATAATGACACGGGTACTGAGTTCGCTCCCAATATGTATCACTCAGTAGCGTATGAACCAATGACGCAAACAGATGGGGAGTTGAATACTATCAACCCTTATGGAATGAATATGCGTGTTCCTGCAAAAGGAACAGTTGCACGTCGTAGTTTTGCTAAAGTTCAAGGCGATTCTGTGAATGCAAAATTATTGCAGATGGATTTGATTTCACGCAACATCAGTAAGGATGATATGGCAGCTTCTGAAGCTCAATTATCTAACCCTTTTGCTGCAACGGAAGCAAATATCGAAAGCGGAAAAGTAATGTATGAAAGATACTGCCAACACTGTCATGGAGAAGCAGGAAAAGGAGATGGTTTAGTAGGTAAGAAATATGCTGGGGTTCCTGTATATTCATCAGATGCTCTTAAAGATATTAATGATGGACATATCTACCATACAATCACACACGGAAAAGGACGTATGTGGGCTCATGCTTCACAGATTTCACCAGCCGATCGTTGGAAAATTGTATTGTATGTTCATGAATTGCAAAAGCAATAAGGGCAAAATGAAAGTAGGCTAATTTATCGCCGAAATTCAAATATTAAATAAATTCAACTTCTCAAATTTTCACATTTTAGATATATGGCGGGTCATTCACATTTTTCACCAGCTAACGTCGAAGAACATTTTGAATTCACTTCCGATACCCGTAAGAAATTAATGGTAGCAATGGTTGTTGGTGCTGTTCTTTTGGGTATTGGCGTTCTATTTCCTGGAGGTGGTGAGCATGAAGCTGCTCATGCAGTAGCAGGTCATGCAGCAGAACATGGTGCTGAACTTACTGGTGGTGCTGTTTCACACCATGAGACATCTTGGAATCCATTAAATCGTCTTTGGGTTAACCTTTGGTTAAACGGAGTATATTTCTCTGGTATTGCCGTGATTGGTATGTTTTTCGTAGCATTGCAATATTTAACTAAATCAGGTTGGTCTTCTGTGGTAAAAAGAGTTCCTGAGGCATTCCCTCGTTTCTTGTTTTTCACAGCCCCTCTTATGATTTTATTATTCATCTTTAAAGGTGATGTCATATTCCACTGGATGCACCATGGTATCATGGATCCAGCAAACGAACACTATGATAAAATTATCGCAGGCAAAAAAGGGTATTTGAACTTTAACTTCTTCTTGATTCGTATGGTGTTAATTTTCGGAGCGTGGATTACGCTTTGGACAGTAATGCGTAAAAAATCAATCGAAGAGGATTTGATTGGAGGAAATGAAAATTTCTTCAAAATGGTTAGAATTGGTACTGGATTCATCGTTGCGATGGGTATTTCAGCTTCATTGTCTGCTTGGGACTGGGTGATGTCTATTGATACGCACTGGTTCTCCACAATGTTTGGATGGTATATGTTTGCAAGTTGGCACGTATCAGGTATTGCGACAATCATTTTGACAATCGTATTATTGAAAGAACAAGGCTACATGAAGTATGTAAATGAAAACCATTTACATGACTTAGGTAAGTTGATGTTTGCGTTCTCTATTTTCTGGACGTATGTTTGGTTCGCTCAGTTCTTGTTAATTTATTATGCTAACATGGCTGAAGAAACAATCTATTTCTTAGAACGTTGGGAAGGACACGGAGGAATTTACAAGGCAAGTGAGGTATTAAATATCTTCTTAAACTTCTTCTTTCCTTTCTTAATCATGATGACTCGTGATGCAAAACGTACTACTATTTTCTTGAAAATCTGTTGTGCATTTGTATTAGTAGGACATTATTTTGATTTCTACCAAATGATTATGCCTGGAACTGTTGGTCCTCACGGTGGATTCGGTTTCATTGAATTTGGTACACTTATTCTTTTTGCTTCTGGATTTATCTATGCAGTAGCAACAGAATTAACGAAAGCTTCTTTGGTTGCTAAAAACCACCCATTCTTAGAAGAAGCTCTTCACCACGATATTTAATAGTTGTAAGTGGATGTTGAAAGACATCCACTTATTTTCTAATAAAAAAATAGTTTAGTAAAAACATTTTTGCTGAACAGTATCTTAATTAGTAGAAACTAAAAAATAACTTACAAGCATGACGTATATCATAGGTCTTTTGTCGGTAGTATTCTTGGCTTTGGCAATTATGATTGTCAACAAGAGTATAGCTCTATCAAAAGGCATTCAGGGAAAAGAAGATTCTGATAGCCCAGTTGACGGAGCAAACAACAGTAATGCTGTTGGATTTCTTGTGTTTATGGTAGTTGGTTCTATTGCAGCAGCATGGTCTTTCTTCCATTCAAAACCAGATTTTTTACCTGTTGCAGCCTCAGAGCATGGTCTTAAAACGGATCAAATGTTTTGGATTTCAATGGGTGTTATTACATTCGCTTTTTTTGTAACAAACGTTGTTCTTTTCGTTTTTGCGTTCCGTTACCGTTACAAAAAAGATAATGTTGCAACTTTCTATCCAGTAAACCACAAGTTAGAACTTATTTGGACTGTAATTCCTGCTATTGTAATGGCAGTGTTAGTATTTACAGGTTTAAGAGTTTGGAGAGACATTACTGCCCAAGCTCCAGAAAATTCAGTTGTAATTGAAGTAACTGGTCACCAATTCGGTTGGTATGTACGTTACGCAGGTAACGATGATGCTAAACTAGGTAACAATAACTTTAAGCTAATTGATGACACAAACAGTATTGGTATTGACTTTGCAGATGAAAACTCATTTGATGATTTTACTGCAACAGAAATCCACATTCCTAAAGGAGTACCTGTTTTGTTGAAAATTAAAGCTCAAGACGTTTTACACTCGGTATATTTACCTTACCAACGTGTTAAAATGGATGCTGTTCCTGGTATGCCAACTAAGTTCTGGTTTGTTGCAAACAAATCAACGGAAGAGATGCGTGCTGAATTAGGTAAGAGTGATTTTAACTACAAGTTGAACTGTACAGAAATTTGTGGTCGTGGTCACTTTGGTATGGCTATTACGGTGTTTGTTGATGAACCAGAAGATTACAAAGCTTGGTGTTTACAACAAAAACCATTCTTAGCTCAAAATCCTGACTATTTAGCGAAAGTTCCAGAAAAATTGAAAGCAAAAGCTCAAAAGTATATTCCAGCAGAAGCTCCAGCGGAAGCAGATAGTACTCAAGCAGCTGCTCCAGAGGCTGCTGTTACAATGGCACAATAGGTTAAGTTAAGATAAAGAAAAAAGAAATTATTCAGAAAGAATAAATTTTAATATTATGGCAACTGCGACATTACATGCACACGATGTTCATGAACACGAACATGAACATCACGAATTGGGCTTCGTAAGAAAATACATTTTTTCTGAAGACCACAAAACCATTGCAAAACAATATTTAATTACGGGTATCATCTGGGCATTCTTCGGTGGTGCATTGTCAATTATCTTCCGTTTGCAATTAGGTTTCCCTGATTTGAACTTAGATTGGTTAAAGCCAGTGTTAGGTCAATGGATTGTAGAGGGTAAACTTGAAAAAGAATTTTACTTGGCTCTTGTAACAATGCACGGTACTATCATGGTATTCTTTGTATTGACTGCTGGTTTATCAGGAACATTCTCCAACTTTTTGATTCCATTGCAGATTGGTGCAAGAGATATGGCCTCAGGATTTCTTAACATGTTATCTTATTGGTTCTTTTTCTTGTCATCAGTTATCATGTTCTGTTCATTATTCTTAGAAACAGGTCCTGCTTCTGGTGGTTGGGTTATTTATCCTCCATTAAGTGCATTACCTCAGGCAATGCCAGGTTCTGGACTAGGGATGACGATGTGGTTAACAAGTATGACATTCTTCATCGTTTCATCTTTGATGGGTGGTATCAATTACATCTCTACGGTAATTAACTTACGTACAAGAGGTATGTCATTTACAAAGATGCCTTTGACAATCTGGGCGTTTTTCTTAACAGCTGTATTGGGTTTATTATCATTCCCTGTATTGTTATCTGCTGCGTTGTTGTTGATTTTTGACCGTAGCTTCGGTACATCATTCTACTTATCTGAGATTTATATCGGTGGAGAAGCGTTACCAAACGTAGGCGGTTCTGCAATTTTGTATCAGCACTTATTCTGGTTCTTAGGACACCCAGAGGTATATATCGTGTTGTTACCAGCTTTAGGTATTACATCAGAAGTTATTGCTACGAATGCTCGTAAGCCTATCTTTGGATACCGTGCGATGATTGGTTCAATGATGGGTATTACTGTTCTTGCGTTTATCGTATGGGCTCACCACATGTTCGTAACAGGTATGAATCCATTCTTAGGATCTGTATTTATGTTATTGACATTAATCATTGCAGTTCCTTCAGCAGTTAAGTCATTTAACTACATCACAACATTATGGAAAGGTAATATCATCTTTACTCCAGCAATGTTGTTCTCTATTGGTTTGGTTTCGTTATTCATCTCAGGTGGTGTTACTGGTATTATCCTAGGTAACTCTGCATTGGATATTAACTTACACGATACGTATTTCGTTGTAGCTCACTTCCACTTAGTAATGGGTGCTGCTTCATTCTTTGGTTTGATGGCAGGTGTTTACCACTGGTTCCCTAAGATGTTCGGTAAAATGATGAATCCTACTTTGGGTTATATTCACTTCTGGGCAACATTCGTGGGTGTTTACTGTGTATTCTTCCCAATGCACTATATCGGTATTGCTGGTTTCCCTCGTCGTTATTATTCATTTACAGCGTTAGCTAACAATGCGGCAGAGTCATTCGTTGATATGAACATGTTTATTTCAATCGCTGCTATCTTGACGTTCTCGTCTCAAATAGTTTTTGTTATCAACTTCTTCGGTTCAATGTTCAAAGGTAAAACAGCGCCACAAAACCCTTGGAATTCAACTACACTTGAATGGACAACTCCAGTAGTTCCAGGACATGGTAACTGGGAAGGTGAAATTCCTGCGGTTTACCGTTGGCCTTATGATTATAGCAAACCAGGTTCTGCTGTTGACTTTATCCCTCAAAATGTTCCGTTCTCAGCGACTCCTGAGTCTAACCTACCAGAGGAAAATGAAGAAATTGCAAACGAGAAAGAAATTGAAAGTCTATTGGACTCTCAAAATGCCGTTTACAATATCTAATATTGAATTACTTTAAGCCTTTACCACTAATTGTGGTGGTAGAGGCTTAATTTTAAAATAAGTAAAATTATATTGTTGAATGGTATCACCAATTTGGTTCTTACTATTCATACTTTCTTCTTCGACAGCTTTATCCATCATGCTTTTTAGAAAATTAGGGATCGTAACGATTATCACCGTTTATCTTTTAGTCTTAGCGGGAGGTATCGTCAGAAGTACAGGTTCTGGAATGGGGTGTCCTGACTGGCCCAAATGCTTTGGAAGGTATATTCCACCAACAGAAGTTTCTCAACTTCCTGCCAATTATCAAGAAATTTATGCGGAAAAGTTACATGGAGAAGTTGTATTTAATCCAGTAAAAACGTGGATTGAATACATCAATCGTTTACTAGGTGCTTTTACTGGAGTCTTAGTACTTGCTGTTTTTTTTGCATCTTTTGCATATTGGAAAAAAGACAGAATGTTAGTTTGGCTTTCGTTATTATCAGTATTATTAATCGGTGCGAATGCCGTTTTAGGAAAGTTTGTAGTAGATTCATTTTTGAAACCAGGAGTTGTTACGGCACACATGATGCTGGCAATTTTTGTAGTTTTTGTTTTATTATATGCCATTGCGAGAGCTTGGTCGGAGGTGGTAGAGGTAGAAGATGTTATTAATCGAGTGAAGGTTACTCGTATTATTATTGTTGTGTTAGCTTGCTCAATCTTACAGGTATTATTAGGGACACAAGTTAGAGAAGCTATTGACAGTATTGTTGCAAATCCCGTTTTTGGATATAATCGATATACTTGGATTGAGCAATTAGGATTGTCTTTTTATATTCACCGTTCATTTTCATTAGTTATATTGGGATTGAATGGATATTTAATTTTGACGTTGAAAAAGAGTATCCAACAGCAAGGCATAGTTTATAAGTTTATGATTGCATTAGTTGGTTTAGTTATAATTGAAATTTTAAGTGGGGCTTTGATGGCTTATTTTGGTGTGCCAGCATTTTTACAGCCTTTACATCTTACACTAGCTATCATTTCGTTAGGAATACAGTTTATAGTCTTGCTACTTCTAAATTCAGATACAGTTTTTAAAAGAGTAAACAATTAAATTGTAAGAGTAAATCATGATTACAACTGATAATAATATTTCGATAAGTGTGGCAGGGAAAATAAAAGCTTATTATGAGCTTCTTAAATTTAGACTTTCAGCACTCGTTGCTTTTTCTGGTGCTTTTGGCTATTCATTAGCCGTAGAAACCATTAATTGGGAGCGATTAACACTCATTAGCTTAGCAGGTTTCTTAATAACTGGTGCAGCTAATATTGTAAACCAAATCATAGAAAAGGATTTGGATAAACTTATGAAAAGAACACAGAACCGTCCTTTACCAACTGGAAGGTTGACTGTGAAAGAGGCACAATTGTTTTGCTTAATTCTTTTTATAATTTCAATCTATATTTTGTTCTTTGAATTCAACTATAAAGCAGGTGTATTGGGTGTAGTCTCATTTCTACTGTATGGCTTTGTTTATACTCCGTTGAAGCGAGTGGGGCCTATATCTGTACTTGTAGGCGCATTTCCTGGTGCATTTCCTCCAATGATTGGCTGGTTAGCGGCTACCAATTCATTTGGATTAGAACCTGGGATATTATTTGCCATTCAGTTTTTCTGGCAGTTTCCTCACTTTTGGGCCATTGCTTGGGTAGCTGATGAAGATTATTGCCGTGCAGGTTTTAAAATGTTACCTAATAATGGACATAAAGATCTTCGTACTGCAATTACAATTATGATTTATACAATCTTCCTTGTTCCATGTGCGTTTGTCCCGCATTTATTGCACATGACAGGTGAGGTTTCGGCAATGGTTGCTGTATTAGTAAGTGTAATGTTCTTATCTCAAACATTTTATCTAATGTTAAAACCTACTGATAAGGCGGCATTAATGATGATGTTCGGTTCGTTTTTATACTTACCAGTATTACAAATCGCCTTTTTGATGGATAAACTTTAATTAAAGAAACAAAACATTATGACACAGGAACATTTGCAAAATATTGATTTGAGTGAAGAACCAGCAAAACAACTTTCTGTAAATCCTCAAAAGTTTATGCTTTGGCTTGCCATCGTCTCGATTGCGATGATGTTTGCAGGGTGGACTTCTGGCTACTTAGTGAGAAAAGCAGAAGGTAACTGGCATGAGTTTGAATTACCAAGTATATTCATGTACTCTACTGCTATATTAATAGTAAGCAGTATTTTTATGCACATTGCCGTTTTAGCAGCAAAAAAAGATAATTTCAATACACTGAGAATAGCAATTTCTATTACTTTTGCATTTGGAATTGCTTTTTTAATAATGCAATGGTGGGGCTTTGCCGACTTAGTTCAAAATCAATTACACTTCTCTGGGTCGGATGTTGCATCCTCTTGGATTTATGTGTTTGTTGGAATTCACGGATTACACATCATTTCTGGTTTAGTCGTTTTGTTGGTTTCATTAGTATCCGCATTCCGTCTTTCGATTAATGCCAAAAGTTTAACTAGAATTCAGCTATGTGCTACTTATTGGCACTTTTTGGATATATTGTGGTTGTATTTATTCTTTTTCTTGTTTATCAATCGATAAGAAAATAGATATATTTTACCTTTAATGATTATTTGTATTTTTTAACCAAAAATTAAAGAAATGTCTTCAATTCACGCAGCACCAGCTGTTCCTGAGAAAATGACGTGGGCGGGTGGTTCAAAACCTTTGAACGCTAGTTATGGAAAACTAATGATGTGGTTTTTCTTACTATCAGATACTTTTTCTTTTTCAGCTTTATTGATTACTTACGGTACGATTCGTTATAGTCAAAAAGCTTGGGAAGGCGCACATGAGGCGTTTTTCTTCTCTACTGGTCACTGGCCAATTCCTGAAGAAGTATTTGCGGCAATGCCATTTTATCATGGTCATGCACCTTTAGTTTTTGTGGGTATCATGACGTTTATTTTGATTTTTAGTTCGGTAACAATGGTACTTGCTGTAGAAGCAGGTCACAGAAATGACCGTGCTGCCGTTGAAAAATGGATGCTTTGGACAATCGTTGGTGGTTTTACTTTCTTAGGCTCTCAAGCTTGGGAATGGTCTCACTTTATCGCTGGCCCTCATGATTTAGCTTTAGCGGCTAAAGATGCACTCGGAAATCCAATTGAAGGAGCAAATCTTACTCGTAACCCTTATGGCCCTCCTGCATTTGCTGACTTGTTTTTCTTTATCACAGGTTTCCACGGAACACACGTGTTCTCTGGTGTGATTTTAAATATCTTGATTTTCTTTAACACAGCCACTGGATTGTACCAACGTCGTGGACATTACGAAATGGTTGAAAAAGTAGGTCTTTACTGGCACTTTGTAGATTTAGTGTGGGTATTCGTATTTACATTCTTCTACTTAGTTTAAGAGGACACAAAAATATTAAATGAAGGTATTGGATAAGTTCATTATTCAATACCTTTAATTAGCTAATTTTTAAATTATCAAATTAAAATAATGGCTTCACACGCACATTCACACGAAACGGAAGAACAGGTAATTGCTCCTGCTCAGACAGGTCCAATCTGGAAAACTTTTTATATTCTTTGCATCTTAACAGCAATTGAATTTTTAATCGCATTCACAATGCCAGCAAATGGCTTGAGAGTAGCTATCTATGTAGGTATGACTTTGGTTAAAGCATTCTATATTGTTGGTGAATTCATGCACTTAAAGCACGAAGTTAAGACGCTTATTTGGTCATTATTACTTCCTGTTGTTTTTGTATGCTGGTTATTAGTCGCTCTTTTTTACGAAGGAAGCCACTTATACATCGGCAGATAATTGGAGTTTGATTTAAAATAAACGCATCAAACGATACCGTTATGCAAAAAAATATCAAAGCTGGAATTCTAATCGCTGTATTAGCAATTCCAGCTTTATTTTATTTATTCCTAAAGGGAGTTGGTGAAAACCATTATAAACTTCCTAAGATGATTCCTGTCATAGACTCGACTTCTGGAGAGGTGAAACTAACAAAGAATCCGAACCCTAAGTGGGATGAACCAGAAATGGATACGGTGTTTCATACCATTCCAGCGTGGACGTTGACGGATGAAAATGCTCGTCCTTTTTCAAGTAGTTCGTTAAAAGGTAAGATTTACGTAGCTGATTTCTTCTTTACTCGTTGTGAATCAATTTGTCCTAAAATGTCTTCTGAATTAACACGACTTCAGGACGTTTTTGTGGATAATGAGGATATTCAGATTGTATCTTTTTCGGTTGATCCTTCCAATGATACACCAGAAAAGTTGAAACAATATGCTAAAGAATACGATGCAGTGGCAGGGAAATGGCACTTTATGACGGGTACAAGAGAGCAAATTTATCCCTTAGCGATAAAAGGTTATTATATTCCTGTAGCTGATGCTTCTGAGTATGATAAAGCAATTAAGTCGCCCAATGAAACATTTATCCACTCAGAGAAGTTAATACTGGTAGATAAAGAAGGCTATATTCGAGGCTTTTACGATGGGACTGATAAAAAAGATGTTGATCGCTTAATTCTTGAAATTCGAGTTCTTCGCAAAATTTACGAAACAGGAAACTAAAATTTGATCGTATGGCTTCATTTTCAATTGAAAAAAACGCTAAAAATGATAAGTTAGTAACCATCTTATCATTAGCGATTCCATTAGCAGTGGCCCTGTTAATTGGAATTCGCCAAAAAGTAGATTTAGGTACTTGGACAAAGGTGCTTCCTCATGTAATTGGCTTATTGAATACAACAACATCCATTACGCTAATTGCAGGTTTTATCTTTATTAAGAACAAAGATATTCAGAAGCATAGACAAATGATGATGCTTTCATTTGCTCAGGGGGCATTATTTTTGGTACTCTATATTTTGTACCATATTTCAAATCCAAATACTCCGTATGGAGGTGAAGGTGTTCTGAGAGGTATCTATTATTTCTTTCTTGTGAGCCATATTCTATTGTCTGTAGGTGTTGTATGGTTTGTATTAAGAGCGGTATATTTTGCGTTAAGCAACCAAATTGAGGCACACAAGAAAATTGTAAAGTGGACATTTCCACTTTGGCTTTATGTATCGGTTACAGGTGTTATTGTGTATTTAATGATTGCACCTTATTACGCATAAAATTTCAACAAATGAAAAAGCTATTAATAACTGCAGTATTGATACTGCTAACAAAATTAGTGCCTTTTGCCCAATGTGCAATGTGTCGAATGACGGTAGAAAGTACGGTTTCAAATGGTAGAAGTCAAATTGCTTCCAATTTGAATACGGGTATTTTGTACTTGTTGGTTTCTCCATATTTAGCCGTTGTGGTCGTTGGGTATTTGTGGTGGATGAAGAGCAAAAAAGGACTTTCGCCAAGAGATATTATGCGAATGAATTTGAAAAAAGCATTTAAATAAAAAATCCCTGCATCGTTTTACTGGTGCAGGGATTTTTTATTCAATGGAAGCAATAAGTCTTAATATTGTTCTGTCGAAGCAAAAAAGAAAGAGCCTTCTATCGCCGCATTTTCATCAGAATCAGAGCCATGAATAGCATTCGCTGTCATTGATTTAGCAAAACGTTTTCTGATAGTTCCCTCTTCCGCCTTACTAGGGTCTGTAGCTCCTATTAATGCACGAAAATCTGCAACTGCATTATCTTTTTCCAAAATCATTGGTACGATAGGCCCAGAAGACATATAAGCACATAAATCATTGTAAAAAGGTCTTTCTGCATGAACTTCATAAAATTTGCCCGCTAGGCTAGGCGTTAACAATACCTTTTTCATGGCAACAACTCTGAAACCAGCTTCTTCAATCATTGCAATGATTGCTCCGATGTTACCATCTGCCACTGCATCAGGCTTAATCATCGTAAATGTTCTATTGGTAGTCATATTATGTATGTAGGTTATAATGTAATCATGCTCGTAAATGTACAATTGAATGTGCTAACTTCCAACGTTTATTCGCATAGAATCGTAGTAGAATGCGTCAGAATAAAGCTAGATCTTCTATTGTTTCAGCAAAAATGTTTAGTCGATAAATTATAAACTGTAAACTATTGGCTAACTTTGTACACTTAGTACGCTTGAGACCTTATACCAACAGAGAAAAGGTCTCATAATTGTTTGATTAAAAGGTATTTACTCATTTAAGCGATAATCAATAATAGAAAAATGTTGTTCAGAATACCTAATCGCTAAATAACAACGTTTTATTTTTGTTAAAAACAGAACCAGCATGCAAAATCTTGATGCCTTTCGGACGTTAATCAGTACGCCGAAAAATATTGTAATCACGACACACTATAAACCTGATGCAGATGCTTTGGGCTCTTCGCTGGGTTTAGCTGGATATTTAAAGAAGAAAGGACATAAAGTAACGGTTATTACTCCTTCGGATTATCCGAAATTTATTGCTTGGATGCCTGGAAATGAAGAGGTAATCAATTATGAAGATTATCGTACTCAGAAAAAAACACAGCAGATAATAGCTTCTTGCGATATTATTTTCTGCCTAGATTTTTCAGTAATGGATCGTATTGAAGCAATGGCTCAATATGTGCTTGCTTCCAAAGCAATTAAGGTAATGATAGATCATCATACTTTTCCTGAAAGTTTTGCTGATTTTATTTATCATGATACTCATGCGGCTGCTACAGCACAGTTGATATTTCAGTTAATTGTCCTTTTGGGTGATAAAGACTTACTCGATACTGCTATTGGAGAATGTTTATATGCAGGATTAATGACGGATACGGGCTCGTTTCGCCATCCTTGCACTACTCCAGAGGTACACCGCATTGTTGCGGATATTATGGAATTAGGGGTAAATACCAATTTAGTACACCGTCGAGTATATGACTGTACTAGCTTTGAACGTCTTCGTTTTTTAGGATATATCTTGGGGGAAAAAATGGTAGTTTTACCAGAGTACCGTGTAGCGTATTTTGTTATCACTGCGGAAGAACAAAAACGTTTTCATTCACAAACAGGAGATACGGAAGGAATAGTCAACTATGGTTTACAGATTGATGGGATTGTCATGTCGGTTATTATTGTAGAACGCCCTGATGCTGTAAAAATGTCATTCCGTTCAGTGGAAGAATTTCCCGTTAACCGTTTGGCTTCGGCTCATTTTAATGGTGGAGGACATAAAAATGCTTCGGGAGCAAAAACCGTTGGACTCGGCTTACAAGGAACAATCGATAAATTATTATCTATTTTACCTTCTTATAAGGAGGAGCTATTGGCAGTACCTAATTAGGTAAATTCTAATTTAGTGATGAACTGTATGAATAAAAAGTACAGGAGTCATTACGCATTAATAAAAATAAAACTAATAAAAAACTAAGAAAAATGCTTAAAAGAATTAGCGGAGTATTACTTGCTGCCAGTATGGTAGTTGCGTGTAACAAAAATCGTACAGAGGTAGTTGAGGGCGTTAAAATTCAGTTTCATAACCATGACGATAAAGCGAAAAAATTAAAGGACGGAGATATCGTTACGTTTACCGCTAAAATTTATAATGCAGCCGATTCGTTACTTCAAGAATCTCCTGCCGACAATCCTGCTCGTGCGATGATTCAACCAAAAGGTGGAATGGGCTTCAAGGGTAGTTTTGAAGATGGCCTTCGTTTGTTAGCTTTGGGTGATAGTGCTACGATTCACGTACCAGTAGACTCATTGGCGAAGGGTGGTGCTCAATTGCCTCCTTTTATCAAAAAAGGAACAGATTTGAAATACTCTGTTAAGATTATTAAAGTTCAGTCAAAAGCAGAATTTGAAAAAGAAATGGCCGACAAAGCGGCTAAAGATAAAGTAGAAGCAGAGACTCGTAAAGCTCAAATTCCTGCTTTAATCGATGCATTTGTGAAAAAGTCAGGTGTTGCTTTCAAAAAGACAGCATCAGGTTTATTGTATGCAATTAGCCAACCAGGTGCAGGAGCTAGTCCAAAAGCTGGTGATGTTTGTAAATGTATGTACAAAGGTACCTTCTTAGATGGTAAAGTATTTGACGAAAGTAAACAACCTGTGGACATGCCAATTGGTCAAATGATTCCAGGGTTTAATGAAGCATTGACATTAATGAAAAAAGGTGGAAAAGCTACATTTATCATTCCTCCAGCTATTGGATATGGTGAAGCTGCTCAAGGGCCAATCCCGGGTAACTCAGTATTGGTATTTGAAGTTGAAATCCTTGATTTCAAAGCAGGTGGAAATCCAGCAATGGGTGGAATGGGAATGGATGAACATGGACATGCTCATTAATCTATAAAATAGTGTACGAAAAGGTGTTGAGGTATGGAGTTTAACTTATATCTCAACACCTTTTTGTATCAAAAGGGCTTAGCTTAGACAAATTAACAGTTTTTAACACAGCATTTAATAATACACAGTTGTAAATTGCGTTTTGAAATAATCAACTGTAGAAACTCAATGAATAAATACAACTTATTTACATTTTTTGGCTTACTTAGTATGGTAGGCTTGCTAAGTGCCTGTCTTTCAAAGGTAACTTTTGAAGAAGGATTAGTGACTAGTCAAAATGAGGCAGCAATTCAGGCTTATATCAAAAGCAAAAACTTGACGATGACACAGTCGGGTGCAGGGTTGTATTATACGATTACCAAAGCCAAAGCAGATGGTCGTACTTGTGTAAGTGCTGATACCATCCGTTTACAGTACGTTATTTCACTTCTAGATGGGACAAAGGTGGATAGCTCGACAAAAAATAATCCTTATAAATTTGTCTATTCAGTAGCATCTCCTGTGCTATTTAAGAAGTTCATCTCGTTGATGAAAGAGGGCGAACAAGCAACATTTATCATTGGCTCTGAATTGGCAGGTGGTACTCAGGCTTTCCCATCGCAAAATATTCCTGCAAATTCTCCTCTTCGTATTGATATTACTTATTATTATACCTCTAGTGAAGAAGCTGATATCGACCGTTATGTTCGTGACACAATTATCAATAAATTAAAATATACCCTTACGGAAAAAGTAGATTATGGTATTCGTTATATCAGAACTAAAGAGGGAACAGGGGATTATCCAGCTTCAGGTAAAATAGCAAAGGTGAAATATACAGGATACTTATTAAATGGGATAAAGTTTGACTCTAACTATGGCAAAAATACCGATGGGACAGAAAAGGATTCTTTGGATGTTACTATCGGTTCTAGCAGTGGTTTTGTAACTGGTTTTCTTCAAGGGGTTAATCGTATGAAAAAAGGAGAAAAAGCAACCGTGATATTCCCTTCTTCGTTAGGATACAGTACAAGTGGAAAAGGAGCAATCCCTGCCAATTCACCACTAAGATTTGACCTTGAAATTATAGACTTTAAAGATAACTAGGTATCATGAAAAAACTTTCATATTTAATTGCCTGCTCTTTGCTTATTTGGATGACTTCATGTGTATCTAATGTGGATACCGGTTCAGATGCACAATTCAAAGCAAACGTAGCTACCACACAAAAATATATTCAAACCAAGGGGCTCTCAATGCAAACGGAAACGAGCACCGAAGGAGTATATTACAGTATAAACGATGCTTCTAGTACGGCTCGTGCAGCCGTAACAGCCGAAATCGCAACGGTTAGCTATACGTTCTCTAAGTTAAGTGATGGTTCTATCGTGGATAGTGCCGTTGTCATGAGTTTACCCTACAATGTGAATAATACCTTGTTGGATTATGTTATTTCTAAACTTAAAGTTGGGAGTACTGCTACTTTTTTGTTTGCCCAACTTTCTACAATTTCTGAGCCTGTCCGCTTAGATATTTCGTTAAAGTCACTTCAGAATGCCGATGAGTTAACAGCTAGTTATATTGCTAAAAATTATCCAACAACAGCATTTACGACAACAGATTCTGGACTGAAATTTTTCAAAACTGTAGAAAAATCTAAGCAAGATACTACCGTAGTTGCAGGAAAAACGGTGACAGTGACATACACAGGGAGCTTCTTGTATCCTGTTAGAAAATTGAATGCTACGACAAGTGCGACGTATTATACCGCTGTATTTGATTCGGGCTCATTTTCGTATGTTGTGGGTAGTGGAACTTTAATTAAAGGATTTGAAGAAGGGGTATTGAAAATGAAGCTAGGTGAAAAAGCCTTGTTATTGATGCCTTCGTCGATTGCTTATGGTACTGCGGGTTCTAAAAATTCGAGTACTGGCTATTACTCTATTCCTCCGAGTTCGCCACTTCTTTTTGAAGTGACGGTTACTGCCATTAAATAAAAATGAAACTCTTTTGATACAAAAAGCCTTTTCTTAGATGAGAAGGCTTTTTGAATTTAAACTTTTAATGATATGAATACCTTATGTTTTGCTACCAATAACGCTCATAAAGTAGCAGAGATTCAAGCCTTGTTGGGTACAAATTTTGTGCTTCAGAGCTTAAAAGACATTGGTTGTGAAGAAGAATTAGCAGAAACTGGAACAACCTTAGAAGCAAATTCACTTCAAAAAGCACAATACCTTTTTGACAATTATCATGTAGCTTGTTTTGCGGATGATACGGGTTTAGAGGTAGAAGCCTTAAACGGAGAACCTGGCGTATATTCGGCTCGCTATGCTGGCGAACAACGTGACTCGCTAGATAACATCCATCTATTGTTGACGAAATTGAAGGGGCAGGTAAATAGAAAGGCCCGTTTTAGAACTGTTATTACCCTCATTCAAGCGGGTGAGATTACACAGTTTGAAGGAATTGTAGAAGGTCATATTATGGAAGAGTTGAAAGGAACGGCTGGCTTTGGCTATGATCCTATATTCGTGCCGAACGGCTACGAAACAACCTTCGCTGAAATGTCAATGGAGGAAAAAGGAAGCATTTCGCATAGAGGAAGAGCATTTCAAAAATTAATCACTTTCTTAGGGTAAATGCAGGATAGGGGAAAACGATGATAAAAATGTCTTTAGAATATGATTGATATACTTGACTTATATTAATTTTTCTAAAACAAAAAATAGTTAAAATGCCACATTTGTCTTCTTATTACTTTTCAGAATTGAAGGCTAATTACTTGTGTAAAAATGAATTATAACCACTTAGTAAAAGTATTTACACTGCTATTCCTAGCTTTCGTGAATTATACGGTACAAGCTCAGTACGTTATCACAGGACGTGTCACAGATGCTAAAAATGGAGACCCTTTACCTTTTGCTACGGTAGGGATTAAGGGACTAAACGTGGGTACGCAAACAAATTTTGAGGGACTCTTTACGCTTAAAGCTAAAGTGCTTGGAGATAGTATTTTTGTCAGCTCTGTAGGTTACAAAACCCGTGTGAAATTACTGGATAAAACAGCAAAAACGCAAGCTATTGATTTCCAACTTCAAGGAGAAGCCAAATCCTTGGATGAAGTTGTTGTGTATTCTGGAGAAAACCCTGCGTTTAAAATCCTTCGTAAAGTCCGAGAAAATGTTGAAAAAAATGATCGTAAGCGTTTGAATGCTTACGAGTACGATTCGTATTCAAAAATGGAACTAGATGTGGATAACATTTCCGATAAATTCAAAAAACGGAAAGTGATGAAACAAATAGAGGGAGCTATCTCGAAGTTTGAAAAACTAGCGGGTGAAGATGGCAAGGCTGTTATTCCTACATTTATTTCTGAAACAATTTCGAAATTCTATTATCGTGAAAGCCCTTCTCGTAAAAAAGAAATGATTTTGAAAAACAATATCAAAGGGGTGGGGGTAAAAGAAGGCGGATTTGTTTCGCAATTGGTAGGAGGAAACTTGTTTGCCAATTATAACTTCTACGACAACTTTGTACCTTTTGTTGGAAAAGATGTGATTTCTCCGATTGGTAGTAACTGGAAAGGAACATACAAATGGTATTTGGCCGATACTGTCGATGTGGATGGACATATCTGCTATGGCTTAGAGTTTGATCCTAAGAATGATAAAGATTTAGTCTTTGTAGGAAAGGCCTATGTTGATACAACATCTTATGCCTTAGTTCAAATTGATGCTACAGTAGGGAAAGAGGCGAATATCAACTTTATTGATAAAATTAAAATTTCCCAAGAATTAGAGCAAACGTCAGAAGGTGCTTGGTTACCATCTAAAGTCCGATTCTTGGTGGATATTGCTGAGGTATCAAAAGGTTCTGCGGGGATGCTTTTGAAAATGTATATCTCTAATAAAGACTTTGTGGTTAATAAACCTAAAGAGTTAAGCTTTTATGATGTTCCTTCTGAAACAGCTGAAGATTCTAAAGAAACAGATCCAGAGTTTTGGGTTAAGGCTCGACACGAACCTATGTCAGGGCAAGATTTACTAGCATCTAAACTCATTGATACGGTTCGTAATGTACCTATTGTGAAGACGTATGTTGAAATCGCTGAAATTATCGCTAGTGGTTACAAGCGTTTTGGAGGACTAGAGGTTGGGCCGTATTTGAATGCAATTGCATTTAATGCAATCGAAGGGTTGCGTTTAAGAGCAGGTGTAAGAACCAATTCCCAGTTTAGTAAGCAATGGGTATTGAAAGGTTGGTTAGGGTATGGAACAAAGGACGAAAGGGTTAAATATTCTGGTGAAGTTGATTATATTCTGTCTCGTCGTCATTGGACGGTGGCAGGTATCAAACATAGCCATGACTTAGAACGTATTGGATTGACTCCTGACATTATTGGGGACAATAAAATCTTTTATGCTTTCACTCGTTGGGGAAATTATTCGGGAGCTTTTTATCGAACAGAGAACGAAGCCTTCCTTACGACCGAACCCACGAAAGGGCTCTCTTTTAAAGGATCTTTTACAACAAGGACATTCAATCCTGTAGAATTTGAGGCTCCATTCAAATATAAAGATGAGTTAGGAGCAGTCCTTCGTCGTTCTAATTTTGATAATACTTTTGTAACCGTTGAGGCTCGTTTTTCTAAAAATGAAACATTTATCATGGATGGGAATGAGCGTATAACACTTGGAACAAAACGAGTTCCTGTTGTAACTCTTACGTATCAAAGAGGAATTAAAGGACTACTAGGTGGTGATTTTAATTACGACCGTTTTACAGCTAAAGTATTTCAATCATTCCGTTTAGGAAATCTTGGACGCTCAGATTATACCCTACAAGCAGGGTATATTCCAACGGATTTACCAGCACCTTTGTTATTCCCACACTTAGGGAATCAGACATTCTTTTATAACCGTGCTGCCTTCAATACGATGCGCTATTTTGAATTTGTGAGTGATCAATATGTGTCGTTAAACTATAATCATAATTTTGAAGGACTATTGTTTAATCGTATTCCTGCTATTCGTCAATTGAAGTGGCGTTTAATTGCTTCTGCCAATATCTTATTTGGAAGTCAGCGACAGTCGAATAAAGATTTGATGATTAGATTAGAAGAAGAAAGTGTTCAGGCAGGGGTTCCCTTGAAAAAGCATTACGAATTCTCGTCATTAGATGCGAATACCCCTTATGCTGAGATTGGTTATGGTATTGATAATATTTTTAAAATAGTTAGAATTCAAGCTTTTCACCGTTTAACATACCTTGATCATAAATATCAAGGAGATGTTCCTAAGTCATTTGTCGTGAAGGCATCCGTGCATTTCTCATTCTAGGCTAGGTAACTGAGTGTGTGAAAATTAAAGGCAGCACTGCATAAAGCAGTGCTGCCTTTTTATTTTTACTGCTATTGAAAGCTTAAAATTTAACCTTTTTAATATGCCATTTGTATTATTTATAGAACTTTTATGGTATTATAGGTTTTGCTTTTCGTTTGTCTTATTTTTGTTTTAAGGACTTTAAAAAACACCTTATTTTGTTGATTGAAGCCTCAAATTAGCCACTATGATATAAGAAATAAAGACAAATATTTATCTGTACAACTCTCTATTATGCTAACATTAATCATTATAGTTTGCTGCTTTGCAGCGTATTTATTGGGGTCTATTCCAACGGCAATTTGGTACGGTGAAGCCTATTTTGGGATGGACATTCGTAAGCATGGAAGTGGAAATGCGGGAGCGACTAATACGTTCAGAGTATTGGGGAAAAGAGCGGGCACAGTGGTGTTATTTATTGATGCAATGAAAGGTTGGATTGCAACCTCATTAGCGTTGATTTTGTATTACACAAATTTAATAGATTGGTCTGACTGCCAAACATTGAAATTAATTTTTGGTTTTTCGGCTGTTATCGGGCATGTGTTCCCTGTATTCTCAAATTTTAAAGGAGGAAAAGGGGTTGCTACTTTGTTAGGAATGGTCTTGTCTGTCCATCCAGAAGCAGCATTGGTTTGTATGGTGATTTTCTTTGTAGTATTTATGTCTTTTCACTATGTCTCTTTAGGAGCAATACTCGCTTCTTTAGCCTTCCCTATTTTGTTAGTTTTCAAAACCTTTGGGAAAGAAAATAGCCTAGTGATTGGTTTTGGCTTTGTCTTATTTGGCATGATTGTGATTACTCACCGTAAAAATATTGTTCGCTTAATGCGTGGTGAAGAAAACAGAATTTATCTTAAAAAGAAAAAAGTAATTGAATAGCTTTTGTTTGATAAAGCTTTCTTTTTCAATAGTACTAATTCAGTATCTTTGTACCTCTTGTTATAAGTAACAAGAGGTATTTTTTTGTAGGGAATCTAGAAATCAATCAACAATCATATGAACCAATATATCAACGAGAATAAAGACCGTTTTTTAAGCGAATTACTAGATTTATTACGCATTCCTTCGGTGAGTGCTGATAGTAAATTTGCGGGAGATGTCCGTAAAGCGGCTGAATTCATTTGCCAAAAATTGAGCGACGCAGGAGCTGATTTAGCTGAAATATGTGAAACGGCTGGACATCCAATCGTTTTTGGACAAAAAATAATAGACTCTGCTCTTCCGACAGTATTGGTCTATGGTCACTATGACGTACAACCAGCTGATCCGTATGAATTGTGGGATTCTCCCCCTTTTGAACCCGTAGTAAAAGACGAGAAAATCTTCGCTCGTGGAGCTTGCGACGATAAAGGGCAGGTATATATGCACATCAAAGCCTTTGAAACGATGGTGGCAACAAACTCGCTTTCTTGTAACGTAAAGTTTATGATTGAGGGAGAAGAAGAAGTAGGCTCTGATAATCTAGGTATTTTTGTAAGTGCCAATAAGGAAAAATTGGCTGCTGATGTAGTCTTGATTTCGGATACGGCAATTATCGCTAATGATATTCCTTCGATTGATGTAGGCTTGAGAGGGTTGAGCTACCTAGAAGTGGAAGTTACGGCTGCAAATCGTGATTTACATTCGGGCGTTTATGGCGGAGCAGTGGCTAATCCAATCAATGTACTAAGCAAAATGATTGCTTCTTTGCACGACGAAGATAACCGCATTACGATTCCTAATTTCTATGCCGATGTTGTTGAGCTAACACCAGAAGAGCGTGCTGCAATGGCATTGACTCCTTTTAGCTTGGATGCTTATAAAGAAGATTTAGGTATTGATGAAGTAGTAGGAGAAAAGGGGTACACAACCTTAGAACGTGCTTCAATTCGTCCTACTTTGGATGCTAACGGTATTTGGGGTGGCTATATTGGTGAAGGTGCTAAAACGGTATTGCCTTCAAAGGCTTTTGCTAAAATCTCAATGCGTTTAGTACCCAATCAAAAATCGGAAGTAATTACAGACCTATTTACGAAGCATCTGCAAGCAATTGCTCCTGCTGGTGTAACAGTTAAAGTGCGTCCTCATCATGGTGGCGAACCTTATGTAACGCCAATTGATTCGAAGGAATA
>JACCDQ010145526.1_pt1 | contig 22155 bp, 23 predicted proteins | sample 7446031 | NCBI WGS metagenome assembly JACCDQ01 (sample SAMN15323442, study PRJNA562643) | freshwater metagenome | isolation source: river surface water | place: USA:Blue River Watershed | collected 2017-08-17
ACATGGTCCCAGCCCGGGCGACCAAACGCGACTGGCTGACAACTGTCCAGATGCGTGGACACCAGGGTCAGACGGCTTTTGAGCTTGCGGAAATCATTGCTGCGGCCGGGCCGGGAAAACAGCCGCGCCAATTCGATGTGAATCTGGTCATTGGAAAACACCCCTGTTGGCAGGCTCGGGCTTAACTGCTCCAGTGCTCGCATGAACGACTTGCGCCCCCATGTACCCTGCCATGTGCCCGCGAGCAGCAGGCCCGGCAGCAGCAGGCTGCGGGTAAAAAATTCGCCAAAAGCCGGGCGCAACAGCCAGGCCGGATCAAAGGCCTCGGCCTGATGTTGTCGATCTTCAATGAACAGGGAAAACAACTGCCGTGGCGAGATGCCGTTGGCCAGGGCGGCGGCGATGAAGCTGCCGGCCGAAACGCCCACGTAATGTTGCAGCCGGTTGAAATGGATGCCCTTGAGCGACTCCTGCAGGGCGCAGAGGGCGCCAATTTCGTAAATGGCGCCCAGTGGCCCACCGCCGGCCAGGGCCAGCGCGATCCTGGGAGCGTGGGTTGGGGAACGCGTCATACCGTTGCAGTGTAGGACGCTGTCAGCTCATCTTTATTCAGGGTTTACCTGAGGCGCCTTGGCGATCTTCCTTTTTGCTGGTGTTTTCCGGGCTGGAGTCGTTTTGACCACGGGCCCGGCATTGGCAGCAATTCTGGCCTGGCTGAGCTTTTGCACGCTGGCATTGAGTGCGTCAATGCGGGCGATCAAGGCATCAATGTCCTGGGCCGATGGCACACCCAGCTTGTTGAGCGCCTTGGCTACACGGTTTTCAAAAATGGTTTCCAGCTTGTCCCACTGGCCTGACGCCTTGCTGCCGATGTCGGTGGCCATGCTGGTCATTTTTTGGGCAGCCTCATTGATTTTTTCTTCGGCTGCCGACTGGGTCTTGCGCTGAAAACTCACGCCTTCCTTCACCAGTGCCTCAAATGCCTTGGTGCCCTCGACCTGGGCTTTGGTAAAGGCCCCCAAGCCGGCTTGCCAGATCTGCTGGGCCGAATCCTTGACCGAGTCCGACAGGATCGATGGTTTGGGCGTCGCCGGTTTGGCGGATTTTTTGGTGGCCGACCGGGTGCTTGATTTGACGGCCGACTTGGCTGCCGGGCTAACTTTGTTGAGTTTGCTAACCATGTTGAACTCCTGTTGGGAAATGGAAAAACTTTTGCACCGAAAACATCCATGCACAAGATGGACTTTAAGGACTACGATTACAAATGTGTAGGGGCGGCTTCCTAAAAAACCAGGTGGACCGTGTTTGCGGCAATCGTGACATTATTTCTTCGGGAGATAGCGATGCGTTATTTCGTCACAGGGGCAACCGGCTTCATCGGCAAACGATTGGTCAGGAAGTTACTCGAGCGCAAGGGCTCGGTGGTGTATTTCCTGGTTCGAAAAAACAGCGAGGGCAAGCTGAAGGCACTGCTTGAATTCTGGGGCGTCAGCGCCGCGCGCGTCATTCCGGTGCCGGGTGACCTGACCGACAAGAAGCTAGGTTTGACCGTCGACTGGATCAAACAGCTCAAAGGGCAGATCGATCATTTTTATCATCTGGCGGCCATTTATGACCTGGGAGCGAACGAAGCCAGTCAAATCGTGGTCAACATCGAGGGCACCCGCAACACCATCGAGCTGGCCCGCGCGATCGACGCCGGACATTTTCACCATGTGAGTTCGATTGCCGCGGCTGGCCTGTACGAGGGGGTGTTCCGCGAAGACATGTTTGCCGAGGCCGAGCACTGCGAGCATCCGTATTTCATGACCAAGCATGAAAGCGAAAAAATCGTGCGTACCGACTGCAAACTGCCCTGGACCGTCTATCGCCCGGCGATGGTGGTGGGCGACAGCCGCAATGGTGAAATGGACAAGGTGGATGGACCCTATTACTTCTTCAAGCTGATCCAGCGCGTGCGCCAGCTGTTGCCGCCCTGGTTGCCTTCCATTGGCCTGGAGGGCGGGCGTATCAACATCGTGCCGGTGGACTTTGTGGTGGCGGCACTGGCCACCATCAGCCATCAAAAAAGCATTGAACACAAATGTTTCCACCTGGTGGACCCGGTGGGCTACCGCGTGGGGGACGTGCTCGATATTTTCAGCAAGGCTGCCCACGCACCCAAGATGAATTTTTTCATCAATGCCGCGCTGTTCGGTTTTATTCCGCGCAACGTGACCAAGGCCCTGATGGCTCTGGCCCCGGTGCGGCGTGTACGCAAGGCCATCATGAAAGACTTGGGGCTGCCCGCGGAAATGATGACCTTTGTCAATTACCCCACTCGTTTTGATTGTCGGGAAACACTGGCGGCACTCCAGGGCACCGGCGTTGCATGCCCGAACCTGCATGACTACGCCTGGCGCCTGTGGGACTACTGGGAGCGCCATCTTGATCCCGACCTGCACATCGACCGCAGCTTGCGCGGCACTGTCGGCGGCAAAGTGGTTCTGGTCACCGGGGGCTCGTCAGGCATCGGCCTGGCTGCTGCGCACAAGTTCGCCGAGGCCGGTGCCATCACCCTGATATGCGGGCGCGATCAGGGCAAGCTCGACGCGGCCTGTGCCCAGGCCATGGCGCGCGGTTACCAGTTTAAGGCTTACCCGGTGGACATCTCCGAGCCTGAGCCATGCGCCAGCTTTGTGACCCAGGTCACGCAGGACCACGGCGGTGTCGATTTTCTGATCAACAACGCGGGCCGCTCCATTCGCCGCGCCATCGAGTCCAGCTACGACCGCTTTCATGACTACGAGCGCACCATGCAGCTCAACTACTTCGGCAGCCTGCGGGTCACCACAGGTCTTCTGCCCGGTATGGTGGCCAGGCGCCAAGGCCATGTGGTCAACATCAGCAGCATTGGTGTGCTCACCAACGCCCCGCGTTTCAGTGCCTATGTGGCCAGCAAAGCCGCACTCGATGCATGGACCCGTTGTGCCAGCAGCGAGTTTGCCGACCAGGGGGTCAGCTTTACCACCATCAACATGCCTTTGGTCCGTACACCCATGATTGCGCCTACCGATTTGTACAACAATGTGCCGGCCCTGAGCCCGGAAGAGGCCGCCGACCTGATTGCCCAAGCCTGTATTTTCAAACCGGTGCGCATTGCCAACCGTTTGGGCATTGCAGGACAGCTTTTGCATGCTGTCCTGCCGCGTGTGGCGCAAATTGCCATGAATACCAGTTTCCGCATGTTCCCGGATTCATCTGCTGCCAAGGGAGCGAAAGCGGGCGACAAACAGGACGAATCCAAGTTGATGCCGGAAGCGGTTGCGATGCAGCAGATCATGCAGGGTATCCACTTTTGACAGCTTGGGGAAATAAGGGGTCGAAGGGTCCTCTTTTAAGCTGCTGTCCCGAAAAACGATAGATTTCTCAGGATCGCTTTTCTCACCGTACAAAAGATATGACTTCATAAAACCCGCTGGCGGGAATCATGTGATCATCATTGCTAATTCGGATTCCAGAGTCGTCTGACTTGCTAAATGGATTGCCTCGAGCAAAAATTTCAGAACTGATAATAAAAATATTATTTATATGGTGTTAAATGTATTAAAAATGGATAATATGTTTCATCAAAAGAGTCGCGACGACGCGCCAGCAGGGTGTTTAACTTTTATATTCATCAAATACCATGACAAAATTAATTGATATTCAAAATCAAATCGCCATTTTGCAAAAACAGGCAGAAGAAATCCGTACCCAGGAATTCAATCAAACAGTGCAGGAGATCAAGGCCAAGATGGCTGCCTTTGGTATTACCCTGGCTGATCTGGATGGTGGCAAGAGCCGACCCCGCAAAACGGGTGCAGCCAAATCCGGCAACCCGGCGCCTGCGAAATACCGTGGCCCCAATGGTGAAACCTGGAGCGGGCGCGGTTTGATGCCGCGCTGGCTGGCGGCTTTGGTGGCACAGGGTCAAAGCAAGGAATCGTTCGCCATTTGATTCTCCGTCTGGCGATCGCCTGCCTGCCAAGGCACTTTATTGGTGTCGCGGCGCATTGAATCAAGCCGGGTTGGGGGGTGCCACGAGAGGCGGGCGTTGGGTGCCTGACACGTCATGTCGGTCGTGTTGTGATGTGCGGCACAATTTGCCCGTCTTAGACTGTTTCACCTACCGAATATTGAGCTCATCATGACTGACGTTTCTCACGTACCGCCACGCGACAAGGCCGAGATCCTGGCCCAGGCGCTGCCCTACATCCGCAAATTTCATGGCAAGACCATGGTCATCAAGTACGGTGGCAACGCCATGACTGACCCCGCACTGCAGGCCGCCTTTGCCGAAGATGTGGTGCTTCTGAAACTGGTCGGCATCAACCCGGTGGTGGTGCACGGCGGTGGTCCGCAGATTGAAACCGCGCTCAAGCGCCTGGGCAAAAAGGGTGAATTCATCCAGGGCATGCGTGTCACCGATGCCGAGACCATGGAAGTGGTCGAATGGGTGCTGGGCGGTGAGGTACAACAGGACATCGTGGGCCTGATCAACCAGGCTGGCGGCAAGGCGGTGGGCCTGACCGGACGCGATGGCGGCATGATCCGCGCCCAAAAACTCAGGATGCTCGACAACACCGACCCCAACATCGAGCACGATGTCGGCCAGGTCGGCGACATCGTCAGCATCGATCCCAGCGTGGTCAAGGCGCTGCAGGATGATGCGTTCATTCCGGTCATCAGCCCGATTGGGTTTGGTGAAAACAACGAGAGTTACAACATCAACGCCGACGTGGTGGCCGCCAAACTGGCCATGGTGCTCAAGGCCGAAAAACTCATGATGTTGACCAACATCAGCGGGGTGCTCAACAAGGCCGGTGAATTGCTGACCGAACTGACGGCGCGTCAGATCGATGGCTTGTTTGCCGATGGCACCCTGAGTGGTGGCATGTTGCCCAAAATCGCAGGTGCGCTGGATGCCGCGAAGAGCGGTGTCAATACGGTGCATATTGTTGACGGGCGTGTGCCCCACGTACTGCTGCTGGAAATCTTGACGGATCAGGCGTTTGGCACCATGATCCGGTCGCATTGACGCGTGAGCCAGTCGCTGCCCCGGCTCAGCGATGCTACTTGCAGGAACGCATTCCAGGAAGGATCTGGGTTTAAATACACCCCATGGAAAACAAATCACATGCACTGGCTGCCGGCCTGTTTGTCTTGTTTGTCACCGCCTTGCTGGTTGCATTGGCGGTTTGGCTGACGCGTGACACGCGCCTGCTGCGAACTTACGAACTGGCCGGCCAGGTCAATTTGAGTGGTTTGCAGCCACAAGCCAACGTGCGTTACCAGGGTGTGCCGGTCGGAAAGGTGACCAGCATCAGGCTTGACCCCAAGATCCGCGGCCATGTGCTGGTGCGTATTTCGGTCGACGAAATGGCTCCCATCAGCGCCAGCACCTTTGCCACGCTGGGCTACCAGGGTGTGACCGGGCTGGCTTTTATTCAACTGGACGACAACAATCCCGACAACGGGGCCAGCGCTGCGCCGCTGCCCTTGGGTGACAACAGCCGCATTCCGCTCAGACCTGGTTTGATGAGCAAACTGAGCGATCGGGGGGAGCGCGTGTTGGGTCAGCTGGAGGAAGCCAGCCAGCGTCTCAACCAGTTGCTCTCCATCACGAACCAGCAAACCCTGATGAGCACCATGGGCAATTTGGGCCAAGCGGCACAAGAGATTCAAAAATTGACAGCGCAAACGCGCACCCTGCTGCCCGAAATGGTGCAGGGTACGCGTGACAGTCTGGCCGCGCTGAAGGCGACCTCGGTGCGCCTGGGTGACAGCGCGGAAGCGGCGCGTACATCGGCCCGTGCTTTTCAACGTGTGACCGAGCGAATGGCGGCACCCGGTGGTTCGCTGGACCAGTTGGCCCAGGGTGTCGAGGTGTGGGTGGCTACCAATCAAAGCCTGCAAGGCGTGACCTTGCCACGCCTGAACCTCTTCGTGCAGGAGGTGGCTCGCAGCACGCGCCAGATTGGCGAGTTGGCACAAGCCCTGCGCGACAGCCCGCAGGCCCTGTTGCTGGGCGCTCCGTTACCCTTGCCCGGCCCTGGTGAGCCCGGTTTTTCTGCACCATGAACCGGTTGTCATTGCGAGCGACGCGCGGCAATCCATGACCCCTGTTACATGCTTAACCCTGCCATGAAAAATACTGCTACTCAAACGATTTGGGTCAAGCCCATCAGTCAGGTGCTGATGTCAATGGTATTGCTGGCTGGCTGCGCCACACAGAGGCCTGAAAGTATGGTCAAGGTCTACGATTTTGGTCTGGCACCCTTGCCGGCTGTGGTCATCGGGCAACAACTGGCCACCGTGGCCTTGTTCGAGCCACAGGTCAATCCGGTGCTCGAAGGTAACGCGGTGCTGTACCGGCTGGTTTATGCCGATCCACAGCAGCTCAAGCCCTATGCCCTGACGCGCTGGAGCATGCCACCGGCACAACTGATCAGCCAGCGCCTGCGACAGCATTTGGGCCAGCGGCGTGCGGTGGTTGTGCCTGGCGAGGCCACAGCCCAGCTCAACCTGCGCCTGGTGCTGGAAGAATTCAGTCAGGTATTTGATTCAGAAGGGCAAAGTCACGGCCTGGTTCGCCTGCGCGCTACCTTGACACAGCGCAACACCGGCGGGGAGACATTGCTCGCACAGCAAAGCTTCATGGTGCAGCAGCCAGCACCGACGCCTGACGCAATTGGCGCGGTACGCGCCTTGACAGTGGCGAGTGACCGAGCCGTGTCCCAAGTGACGGAATGGTTGGCGCCGTGGGGACGACCTTAACGCTGTCCGGTCGGTAACTTGCCAAAAACGCCCTGTGCCTCACACGGCAGGGCGCGCCAGATTGGCAGGCTGGCTTGTACCGTGCCGCCCAGGGCCGAAGTCTCTTTTGGTGCGAGCCAATGACCTCCTTGCCAGGGCAAGGGCGCGATGCAAGTGTTTGGCCAGAGCGGTTGCCGTACGATCGTCCCACAGCCCCAGACAATGGCGTGTGATGCGCGCTTCGGCCAGCACCGCGGTGGCTTCGTTGGTGAACATCGCGCCACCGCTGCTGAGCAGGTTGCCCCAGTGCATCAAATGCCAGTCGGTGGCGCAGCCGTCTTCGGCCGAGTATTGACACATGGGTGCCACCACCAGGCGACTGGGTAAAGTCAGGCTGCCTCTCGGCGAGGGCAGGACCAGGGCGGAAACAGCAGGCTCATGATGATTTTCCAGAAGGCAGCGCCAGGCAATAAATGTACCGGAACGCCTCGTTTATCCCGTTTGAACAGCGCATTTATGGCTGAATGGAAAATAAATGTTTGAAAAACTGAAACTTGTCGTATCATGCAGTCCGTATTGCTTTTAAAAACAGTACACGGTTTGCGGTGAATGTCAGTCTCGCGTCTGCTCTAAGACTTTATTGGTTTGTTGATTGCGGTTATGGACTCCATCGCGTTTTGAGTTATTTTGAGGAGTCCTTTCATGGGCAACAAACTTTACGTCGGCAATCTGCCTTATTCTTTCCGTGATGATGACCTGCAACAAGCGTTCGCAGCCCACGGTACCGTCACCAGCGCCAAAGTCATGATGGAACGTGACACCGGCCGCTCCAAGGGTTTCGGTTTTGTCGAAATGGGCGATGATGCGCAAGCACAAGCCGCCATTGAAGCCATGAATGGCCAACAATTTGGTGGTCGTGGCCTCGTGGTCAACGAAGCACGTCCGATGGAACCCCGTCCTCCCCGTTCCGGTGGCGGCTTCGGCGGTGGCGGCGGCTACGGCGGCGGCGCTGGTGGTGGCCGTTCCGGTGGCGGCGGCTACGGCGGCGGCGCTGGTGGTGGCCGTTCCGGTGGCGGCGGTGGTTACGGCGGTGGCCGTAGCAGCTACTAAGCTGATACCCAATTGCCAGGGTCAGTCCTGGCAAGCAAAAAAAGGTCCTTCGGGACCTTTTTTGTTTGGTGCGTCAGTGCCAGCGTAGCGCGGCAGTCCAAGCCGTCCGGAAGTCATGGATGGCTTCACGTCGTTCGCAATGACGGAGCTACGAATCCGTCGCGCGTGGTTTGCGTGGCCGTCCGGCAAACAGACGGTCGAACAAGCCATTGGGCAGCAGACGCAGCAACTTGGCCACCACACCCATTTGCCATGGAATCACACGGTAGCTGTTGCCTGCCTTGATGGCCTGTTCCGCTTTTTGTGCAAATACTTCCGGTTTCATCAGGAATGGCATGGTGTAGCGGTTGTTTTGCGTCAGCGGTGTGGCAATGTAGCCGGGGCAAAGTGTGAGCACCTTGACGCCGCTTGGGCGCAACTCACCACGCAGGCTTTCACAATAAGTGATGACGGCTGCCTTGCTGGCGCAGTAAGCGCCATGTCCAGGCAGGCCCCGAATACCTGCCACACTGCCAATGCCCACCAGCGTGCCCGAGCCGCGTGCCACCATGGGTGTTATGAAAGGGCCGAAGGTGGCGGCCACCCCCATCACGTTGGTGGCCAGCACGCGGGCCATCACTGCAAGATCCTTGGGTACCGAGGTGTCCACACCAATGCTGATACCCGCGTTGGCGATCACCACATCAGGGAGCCCCTGTTGCGTCATGCAAGCTGTCGCCAGGCTGGCCATCTGCTCTGTATCTGCGACATCGGCACAATAAATGGCGTGCTTGCCTGCAGGGATGGCATGTGTGTCCAGCCAAGCCTGGAGGGCCTGGCTGCGTCGTGCCACCAGCGCCAGCCGATACCCGAGCCGGAGGTAATGCAAGGCCATGGCCTGCCCAATGCCGCTGGAGGCGCCGGTAATGAGGACCAGAGGTGTCGTCATCGTCATGGGCTGGCGGTTTTCAGGGTGATCTGGTGGGCACCATTTGGCCCCTGACACGCCCGGTGAGCAGCATGATGCGGTCATGGTTGTCGTAATCCAGGCTGTTGGCTGTGAAGCGGTCCTGGCCGCGGGTGAGTTCAACGGGCTTGTGCGACTTGACACGCTCGGTTTTCATGAAGGCATGCAAAAACTCGCTCTTGAAGGTCAGCGCCGCCTGTTCTTTTCCGCTTTTGTCGCGTGTGGCCTTGCGTTCGATCGTTGCTTGCCCAATGAGCTGAATTTCTGTTGCATCATGATTGGCAAGCGCCTGGCGCGCTGTGGCCGTGGTCAGGTCTCCGTTTTCGTTGAATGAGCGTATCTGAACTTGCTCAATTTCCAGTGTGTCGGTATCCGGAAAATGGCGCGCGTCGCGGCCCGTCACTTCACTTTTGAGCTTGCCGCTGGCGTCAAAGGTTTTGACCGAGAACTTGTGCATGAAGTAATCAGGCTGGTGCTGTGCAGTCGCCATCGGTGTGTGTTGTTCAAGACGGGGTGTGCTGCGCACCAGCCAGTAGGTCGCCAGGGCCAGCAGCCCCATCAACAACACCGGAAAATACAGTGTGATTTGATCGAACCAGTCACGCAATTTTTTTTTCATTGCATGGCTTCTTGCAGAAAATCGACATAACGACCACTGGCCACCAGCAACAGGTCGCAAAACTCACGCGCGGCGCCGTGTCCGCCCTGCTTTTGGGTCACGTAATCGGCTTGCGCCAGTACCTCGGCCTGGGCGCCGGGTGGGGCACAGGCAAATGCGCATCGTTTCAGTACCGGCAAATCCGGCCAGTCGTCACCCATGGCAGCCGCCTGCTGCCAGTCCAGACCCAGTGCTTTCAGGGTGATTTCGGCTGCCGGGCGTTTGTCCTCGGTGCCAAAGTGGATATGCTTGATGCCCAGCGCTGTTAATCGCACCCTGAGCGCCCTGGAGTCGCGCCCGGTGATCACGGCTGGTGTGATGCCGGCGCGTTGCAGCATCTTGATGCCGTGACCATCCAGCGAGTTGAAGCGTTTGATGGTTTCGCCATGCTCCGACAGGTACAGCCCGCCGTCGGTCATGACACCATCAACATCAAAAAAGACGGCACGAATGCCCTGCGCCTTGAGCAGCACTTCAGGGGGGAAATTGAGAGTCGGCGTCATCAGATCACCTTGGCCCGCAACAGGTCGTTGCTGTTGAGCGCGCCACACAACCGGCCGCTGGCATCGAGCACCAGCACGCTGGTAATACGGCGTTGTTCCATGAGTTCGACGGCATCAACTGCGAGGGCATCGCTGTGGATGGTGCAGGGATTGGGATGCATGACCAGTTGCGCGGTACTGCTGCGCAGGTCAGTTCCCTTTTCAATCAGGCGTCGCAAATCGCCGTCGGTAAAAATGCCCAGCACCCGGCCGACGTCGTCGACCACGGCGGCTGCACCCAGGCCTTTTGCGCTCATTTCGCGCATCAGGTCGCTGAAGCTGGCTTGCAGTCCGACGCTGGGAACCTGATCGCCGCTGCGCATGACATCGCTGACCAGGGTCAGCAGTTTGCGTCCGAGCGCGCCGCCCGGATGCGAGCGTGCGAAGTCTTCGGCCTTGAAGCCGCGGGCGTCGAGCAGGGCCACGGCCAGCGCGTCCCCCAAGGCCAGTTGCGCGGTGGTGCTCGCGGTGGGCGCCAGATTGAGCGGGCACGCCTCTTTGGCGACGCCGCTGTTCAAAAAATAGTCAGCGTGGCGCGCCAGCGCAGACTGCGCCTGGCCGGTCATGGCCACCAGTGGCGCCCCCAGGCGCTTGAGCATCGGCAGGATGGCGATGAGTTCCTCGGACTCGCCACTGTTGGAAATGGCCAATACCACGTCCAGCGGCTTGATCATGCCCAGGTCGCCGTGGCTGGCTTCACCCGGGTGCACAAACATGGCGGGCGTGCCGGTGGAGGCCAGCGTGGCGGCGATCTTGCGGCCAACATGGCCACTTTTGCCCATGCCCATCACGACCACACGGCCTTGCACCGACAGCATCAATCGCACCACCTGAACAAAGTCGGCGCCAATGTGTCGTTTGAGGCCAAGCAGGGCCGCGGCTTCGATGTCGAGTGTTTCGTTCGCCAGCGCCATGGCCCGGTTGGCATCAAATGCGGGAGACGAGGTGGGCAGGATGGTCATGGCCCCATTCTATCGGGCAGACCTCTCAAAGACCTCTTTCGCTTGGTAGTATCGGGGGGTGAACCCACTTGACCTGACCCTGTTGTATTTGCTGGCCGCTGTGCTCGGCGTGGTGGTGTGTCGCTCTTTGAAACTGCCACCCATGCTGGGTTATCTGACCGTGGGTGTGGTGATCGGGCCGAATGCGCTGGCTTTGGCCAAAAACGCGGATGGTGTACGCCATTTGGGGGAATTTGGCGTGGTGTTCCTGATGTTTGTGATCGGGCTGGAGTTCAATCTGCCCAAACTGCGCAGCATGCGCAACCACGTCTTTGGCCTGGGCCTGTTCCAGGTGGCACTGACCATGCTGGTCACCACGGTTGCCAGCATGGCTTTTGCAGTGCTGGCGCCAAAGTATTGGGGCATGGATTGGCGCACGGCGCTGGCCTTGTCCAGCGCCATGGCCATGAGCAGCACCGCCATTGTGGTCAAGCTGATGAGCGAACGGCTGGAAATGGAATCCGAGCACGGCAAACGTGTCATGGGCGTGTTGCTGTTCCAGGACTTGGCTGTGGTGCCGCTGCTGGTGTTGATTCCGGCACTGGGCGCCTCGCCCGAGAAGATGGCGGCCACACTGGCGCTGGCGCTGGTCAAGGCAACGGTACTGATTTCGGTGCTGATGGTGGGCGGTCCGCGCGTGATGCGTTGGTGGCTGACACTGGTAGCGCGGCGCAAAAGCGAAGAACTTTTTGTGCTGAACCTGTTGCTGGTGACGCTGAGCCTGGCCTGGTTAACTGAGCTGGCGGGCCTGAGCTTGGCGCTGGGTGCTTTTATCGCCGGCATGCTGATCTCGGAAACCCAGTACAAGCACCAGGTGGAAACCGATATCCGGCCGTTCCACGATGTGTTGCTGGGCCTGTTTTTCATCAGCATTGGCATGATGCTGGACTGGCGCCTGGTGCTGGAACGCTGGCCGCTGGTGCTGCTCCTGGTCACGGTGCCTGTGTTGTACAAGGCGCTGGTGGTGACCTTCTTGGCACGCGCCTTGGGCGCGTCGATGGGAGTAGCCTTGCGCACCGGGCTTTATCTGGCGCAAGCTGGTGAATTTGGCTTTGTGCTGCTGACGCTGGCGCAGGGCAACAAGCTGGTGCCGCCTGAGCTGCTCAATCCGATCCTGGCGGCCATGGTGTTGTCGATGCTGGCGACCCCCTTCATCGTGATGCGCAGCAGCCAGATTGTGATGAAGCTCGTCAGCAATGAGTGGCTGATGGAGTCGGTGCAAATGACCAGCATCGCACGCAGGGCGATCAAGGCCAACAAACATGTGATCATTTGTGGTTATGGCCGTTGCGGCCAGAATCTGGCGCGCATCCTCGACAAGGAGGCCATTCCTTACATCGCACTCGACCTCGATCCGGACCGGGTGAGGCAGGCTGCGGGCGCCGGTGATTCGGTGGTATTCGGTGATGCGGCGCGGCTGCAGGCCCTGATGGCGGCAGGTCTGGCGCGCGCCAGCGCGGTGGTGGTCACTTATCTGGACACGCCCGGCGCCATGAAGGTGCTGGCCCATATCAAGGAGCACGCGCCACAGGTGCCTGTGGTGGTGCGCACCCAGGACGACCACGACCTGGAAGCCCTCCAATATGCGGGAGCCACCGAGGTAGTGCCGGAAGCCATTGAGGGTTCCCTGATGCTGGCCAGCCACGCGCTGGCGCTGGTGGGGGTGCCGATGCGCCGCGTGATTCGTATCGTACAGGAACAGCGTGACGCGCGTTACAAGTTGCTGCGCGGATTTTTTCGCGGTGCCGATGACGGCGCGGTGGATGAATTGCAACAAGAACGCCTGAGCTCGATCAGTCTTCCGCCAAAAGTGCAGTCGATTGGCCGAACTGCCGGTGAACTGGAATTGCCCGCGCTGGAGGTGCGACTGGTCAGCTTGCGCCGTAAAAACGGCAAGTCCATGGCGCTGGCGGATGACCTGGTGTTGATGGAGGGCGACACACTGGTGCTTTCGGGCAAGGCCGACATGCTGGAACAAGCCGAGCAAATGCTGCTCAAAAACCGCTTTTGAGTCCTGGCGCCTCGGGCCCGGGGCACAATAAGGCACTTTTTTGATGGACCCTTTATGCTGAACCTCAGTGTGAACCAATACCTGCGCGAGCACATTCGCACCGTGCCGGACTGGCCCGCGCCTGGCGTCCAGTTTCGCGACATCACGCCGCTGCTGCAGGATGCCAAGGTGTTCCGGGTGCTGATCGATGCCTTTGTGCAGCGTTATATGGACGCTGATCGGCGCCCCGATGTGGTGGCCGGGCTTGATGCGCGTGGCTTCATTCTGGGTGCGGTGGTCGCCTATGAACTCGGGGTGGGTTTTGTGCCGATCCGAAAGAAGGGCAAGCTACCCTTCACCACGGTCGAGGAAACCTATGAGCTGGAGTACGGCAGTGCCACCGTTGAATTGCACACCGACGCGGTCAAGCCGGGCCAGCGCGTGTTGTTGATCGACGATTTGATCGCCACCGGAGGCACCATGATGGCCGGAAAAAAACTGCTGGAGAAACTCGGGGCCGAAGTCATGGAAGGCGCGGCCATTGTGGATTTGCCCGAGCTGGGTGGCTCCGACAAGCTGCGATCGGGTGGGCTGAAACTGTTCACCCTGGTTGATTTTGCCGACCATTAAGGCCCGATGACCTGGATTGTTCAATGAAAGACCATTACGCAGCCCTGGGTTTGAGCCCGTCCGCCACGCTCGCAGACATCAAAAAGGCTTTTCGCCAGCAGGCCGCCTTGCACCACCCGGACCGCAGCAGTGCCGCTGATGCCGCAGCGCGCTTTCGGCTGGTCCAGACGGCCTATGAGGTGTTGTCGGACCCGGACAAACGCAAGGCCTATGATGACAACCGCCAGCGCAACCTGCTTGACAGCCCGATCGAGACCGCCCGTGCGATTTGGCAAGATTATTTCAGTCGCATCATTTAAGCTGCCGAAGTTAACCCCATATGAAGAACATCATGAGCATGTCTGCATTCTTTCGCGCATTGCGCACGTCGTACCAATCCGAGATCGACGACCTCGCCTCTGATTCCGAGGGGCGCAATGTGCTGCGCAAACGTCTGCAGGAAAAGCGTGGCCAGATGCCATTCTTGAAACAGATGATGGAGCTGAGCCCCGAGATGGTGGCCGTGGTTTTTCATGGCGGCTTCCACTTTGAGTTGCCGGCCGTGATGGAGCAGGTGCTGACCCTGGAATCGGACGAATTCCCGGACTGGAGCAGCTTGAGTGACGCGGTGCAACTGACGCCCTGGGCGCAAGAACTGGCCGATGATGTGTTGCAGGAACCCCAGGGCGACTGGTTCATGGTGGTGGCGGCAGCGCTCGAGTACCTGTACCACCGGCCCTCACCGCACCACCACGAAGTACCTGCACACGATGAGCATGCGGATGACACCGAAAGCGGGCACGGTGCGGTGCGTCGGCAAGGTCATGCCGATGAATTCGACAAGGACGGCGAGTCTCCCCATGAACATGATCACGACCATGAAGAATCCAGCGCCCAATGGCTCGAAGAGCACGGTTTTGACCGCAAGGAATAAATCATGGTGCGAATGCCACACTCCGAGTCATGAACGATCTCGTCATTGCGAGGAGCGCAGCGACGTGGCAATCCATGTATTCAAGGGGCTTTGGATTGCCACGCTACGCTCGCAATGACGATGTCATATCAAGTTAACGTAATCTTCACTGCATCACCACTCAAATTCACAGGAATCCTACATGCAGCATTTGGCTTTGATCGAAAAAACACAGTCCCTGATTGCCGCGGGCGATATTGTGGGCGCAGAGTCTGCCTTGGTTGAATTGGCGGACCGGGAGGGTGATGGCGCGCTGATGGAAGTGTTGGAACAATTGCCACCCAAGGATGTGCTGGCGGTGATCCGGGAGTACGACAACTCGCGCGCCTCTATCGTCAACCTGATGCTCACGCCCGAGCAGTTTGCACGCGCCGTGGTGATCGAAAAACAATACCGCGACCTGACCCGCAGCCATTTGCGCGGCATGATGAACTCGGTCATTTTCCGCGACGGCGCCGACCCGCTGGCCTTCATCAATGCGATTGGTGATTTGGAGGGTGGCAGCGAGGCGCTGGCCGACTATTTTGAAGAAAAGTGGAGCCGCGTCGAGGCCTTCGCCCGTACCGGGACCTTTGACACGGTCGAAGACGATGGCGACATGGTGTCGGAAGACGAGCTGCGCGCCAACGCCTATGCGAGTGCGCGGCTGGACCAGGACGAAGTGGCCGATTCCGACTGGATGCAACTGGCCTGGCTGCTGCGCTACGAAAACCCCGACCTGTTCATCGAGATGCTGCTGGTGCTGCGTGCCAAGGCGCGTGCCTTTGAGCTCGGTCTGGATGAAGACGACATGGCCGAGGATGACGGCAAGTTCGAGACCAGCGATACCGACCGCGGCAAAGCCACACCGGCCGCGATTGACCCCGACGAAGAGTCGGCCATTTGAACTTCATGGTCAAGACGTCCTGTGCCGTCATTGCGAGGAGCGCCAGCGACGCGGCAATCCAGGTATCCAGCGGTCCTGGATTGCCACGCTACGCTCGCAATGACAGACAAGAACCAACATGACACAGCCACATTCTCAAACGACCCATGGCGTTTCGCTTTTTGACGCGCGGCCATTTTTTGAAAAAGCCCTGATCCATGGTGTGCAGCACGGCCTGATTGACCGCGCCAAGCTGGACGCCATGAATGAGGATGCACCCAAGGGCATGGTGCAGATTGCGCGCTACTTCGGCAGTGAATACCTGCGCCCCGAGCTTGAAAAAGCGCGCGACCGGCTGGTGAATCTGGTCAGCCTGCATTTGCAGGATGCCAGTGGGGGTGACCTGCAGGTGGCCGCAGGGATGTTGCGGGACCATTCGCTGTTGTCGCGCTCCAAAGCGGGCTCGGACCTGCTCAAGGCGCTGATCGTGATGCCGCAAAACACCCACTTTGGCATGAACGAGCGTGGCGGTTTCAGCGATCGCCATATTCCGCAGCTGGCGCGCTGGTCACTCGCCACTTACGCAGAATACCAGGCTGAATTTCTGGCGCGCCAGCATGCGGTACAGGTGGTCGAGGCGGCGCACTGGTTTGCCGACCAGTTGGGTCTGTCGGCCGATGACCTGCAGGACGCCGAGCCCGATGGCGAGGCGGTGATCCGCACCGCCTTGTTGCTCAACATGACACGGCGCAAGGAATTGCCCGATTGGGTCACCTTCGAGAAAATGATCGCGGCCCTACGCAAACAGCAGCCCAACCCGACGCTGCTGACCCTGCCCAAAAAACTGCCCGACGCTTATCACGAGGTGACGGAGGAGGTGCGCCAGTCGGTGTTGCTGGACTGGCCCCGTGTGATGGATGCCCGTTTGCCGGCAAGAAAACTGTTTGACCAGACCCCTGCTTTCATGGGCCGCTATTTCTGGCTCGAAGACGCCCTGAGTGAAGTCAGCCAGCACGACCGGAATCGGTCATCGGCCTGGGGCAAACTCACCCAGGGCCACAGCGACGACGGCACCGTGCTCACACTCTGCCTGTGTGTCGCTGCCGACAGTGCGCCCAAAACCATGCTGACGGACAAGACCGCCGCCACCCTGGTGCGAAAAATTCGCAAACACGGTTGGCAGCCGGAGCTGGCCACCCGGTACCTGCAGGACCATGCGCCGGAACAGCACCAGGACGACTTCCTGGCCATGTGGCAGGAGTTTGCGCACGAGGCGCAGGCCACGCTGCTCAGTGACCGTGACACCAGGTTGCAGGATGCACTGGCGCTGCTGCGGCGTGAATGTAATGTGGCCTGAATTGCCGGGTTAGAATCCACCCCGCTGGAAGCGTGGCAGAGTGGTCGATTGCACCGGTCTTGAAAACCGGCAACCCGCAAGGGTTCGTGAGTTCGAATCTCACCGCTTCCGCCAGTTCATATTCCCAAGCTGTTGAATAAGATGTCAAACAGAGCCGATCGAGCGAGAGTCAGATCGGCTTTTTGTTTGAACAGAACTCGTTTTTTGCTGTGGCCGGCCTGGCCCAGCCGGGCTCAGTTCATCGAATTGACTTGACGGCGCCCCTCACGCGATGGATATCCCGTTCTGATTTGGCAATACCGGCGGGGCCAACGTCCTTGCCGGAGAGGGGTTAAAGCCAGTCGAGGGCGCGCGCAACTTGAGGGAAGCTTCGTTGCCTTTGCACGAACCGACAATGCGTCCAAGCGCAGGGCGCCGGCATGGTAACCCTAAGACGCCGCAACACGGACATCGATGACGATTGACGTGACCTGTCAGGCCGTCAACGACTTCCGAGGCGCTGACCGATTGGCGACGTTGAATTTGACGCTCGACCCCTTCAATCGTGAAGCGCTGATGGCGTACAAGGATTAAAGGGGGATGGACTAGAAATAGTCCAGAAGTGAAGGCGTGTGCACCCTTGGCACATAACCCGCAATCCATTCCAGCGGCCAAAGAATCATCTCGGGTATCAAGGTCATCATGAGGAGCAGGATGCACTGGGCGATGAAGTAGGGCATCGTCGGCTTGAGAATATCCTCCATCCTTATTTTGCCAGCGGCGCAGGCCACATTCAGCACCGGCCCGACGGGTGGTGTCAGCAGACCGAGCACATTGACCAGCGTAAAGATGATGCCGAAATAGACCGGATCGATGCCAGCTGCCTTCAGCAGTGGCAGGAAGATCGGGGTCAGGATAAGGATCGTCGGGACCACGTCCATGGCAGTTCCGACCAACAGCACGACCGCCATCAGCGTGACGTTCAGCAGCAGTGGCCTGTCGACCAAGCCGTCCAGCGCGACGGTGATGAGTTGCGGCATGCGGGCGATGGTCATGATGTAGGCGGCAACCATGGCCGCCGCGGCAAGAAACATGACTACGGCTGACGTCTTGGCTGCCGTGGTCAGGGCTTTGAACATATCCTCCCGGGTGAGTTCGCGGTACACAAACACGCCCACAAAAATGGCGTACACCACGGCAACCACCCCTGCCTCTGTTGCCGTAAAAACGCCGCCCCTCAGTCCGACGATGATGATCACCGGCAGCAGCAGGGCCCACAGGCCACTCATGAAAATCTTCAACTTTTCTTTTGCGGTGTATTTCTGTGGGTTGGCTGGCGGCGCATCTTTTCGCGAAATGAAAAACCAGGCGATGCTCATGACAGCGGTCAGATACAGCGCGGGCGCAATGCCGCCCAGAAACAGGGACTTGATCGACACCCCGGCTGCGACGCCATAAACGATCATCGGCACCGAAGGCGGCATGATCGGTGCGACCATGTTGCCGGCTGCCACCAGTCCTGCAGCTTTGGCGCGGTTGTAGCCAGAGTCAGCCATCATCGGAATCAGGATCGCGCCGAGCGCAGCGGTGCTGGCAACGGCTGAGCCAACCAGGCTGGCGAAAATCAGACAGGCCAGAATCGTGACATAACCGAGCCCGCCGCGAACGCCGCCAACAAAGATATTGCAGAAATGGATGATGCGCTTGGTCAGTCCGCCGCGGTTCATCAACTCGCCGGCAATGATGAAGAAAGGCAGAGCCATCATGCTCACGCTGTCCACGCCTCGCATGAGCTGGGTGGCCACGATCTGTGGGTTGGTGGCGGTGCCACCCATATGGAGCGCGGTCGCGATCGAACCAAAGAGCAGGGAAAATGCAATCGGCAGTCCCAGCATCATGGAACCACACAGATACACCATAAATAGAATGATCAGGGTCATGGTCTTCTCTTATTGAATGTTGTCCGGCTGGTCTGAAGCGGTCTCATGGCGGACCGATATCAATTCGCTCACGGACATCTTGAGCACGACGAGACGGTAGATGTTCGCCAGCGACAGGAGGATGATCGAAACACCGGTCACAAGACCCGCGCTATAAACCAGAAAAACCGGGAATTGGGTAGCGACCCAGCGGTCTTCGAGGTTCTGAATGACCAACTGCCAACTGCCCAGTGTCAGAATCACCATGACCCAGATGATTCCGGCCTGAATCAGAAGGAAAACGGCCTTTTGGGCCAGCGGCGAGACGCGGGTCAGGATGCTGTCGATGATCAGATGATGGTTGTCGCGCATGGCCCCGATGGCGCCGAGATAAACCAAATATATGAAGCTGAGGCGGGCGATTTCCTCGGACCAGGTAAACCCCGTGGAAAAAACGTAACGCAGAACCACGTTAGCGAAAACCAGGGCAATCATGAGGGCCAGAAAAAAGGCAATCAGAACCTCGATGCCGCGAAAAAGTACGTTGAATTTATTCATCCTAACCCTTGCAAAGCCCGAAAAAAAATAGCCCCCGTGATGTTGATGTCACGGGGGTTTTTTAAAACGTGCAAATCAGTTGATTAACGTTTACTTGATGGCACGAATCTTGTCGGTGAGCGGCTTGGCCCAGGCCTGTTCCGCGTACATTTTGTCGGTCAGCGGCTTGATCATGTCAATAATTTTTTGCTGATCGGCCGCAGACGGCGTGGTGACCGTCATGCCTTTTGATTTAAGGAACTGGCGATCCTTGCCAACGCTGGCGATGTAATCGTCCCAGGCTTTGGCTGCCGTGGCCTTGGCCGCGTCCCGGATCACTTTCTGGTGTTCGGCGCTGAGCTTGTTGAAGAACGGTGCATTCACCATGATTTCCAGCGTGGCGATGATGTGGTTGGTTTCATAGAGGTATTTCTGCACCTCGTTGAAAGCCTGGCTGATCACCGTGACCATGCCGTTGTCCTGACCATCCACAACGCCAGTCTCCAGGGCGCTGAACAACTCCCCAAGCGGAATGACCTGAGCGCTGGCACCGAGGTTTTGGGCGATGCCAACGTGGATCGGATTGCCCGGCATGCGGAATTTCTGCCCTTTGAAGTCAGCCACCGAGGTCAGCTTCTTGTTGCTGGTAAAGGTGCGCGCGCTGTTTGGGCCCCAGCTCAGCATGTGAACCGATGGGAATTTCTTGTGAAAAGCCGCGTTGACTTCTTCCGCAATGGGGCCTGTCCAGACTTTCTTCGCATGATTGAGGTCCCGGTACAGGAAAGGCCAGTCGGAGATCATCATGGTGGGGAATTCCTGGTTCATCGGGGTGCCAACGATGGCGACCTCGATCGTCCCGTTGCGCACGCCGCTCCACAAGTCACCTTCGTTACCGAGCGTGCCAGAGTGATAAACGTCCACCTTGATCAAACCTTTGGTACCTTTTTCGACCTGCGGCTTGAAGACCGTGTCGAGTGCCGCCGCCATCGGGTGGGTGTTGTTCCAGTTGTCGCCGACCTTGATCGTGATCGGATCGGCGGCGAATACGCTACTGGCAGCAACAAGCGCCAGGCATGCAGCAAGGATCTTGCCGAGTTTCATTTTTGACTCCTAAGTGAGGGTTTAAGGCAACGGTTTTCATGTGGCCGTTGAACACATGAAGACTATTGAAACTTGTTCATCTTGGTGCTATTTGGGTTGGCTACCATGGCACCATGGCGACGAAGTGAGTATAAGACGCTAATGGCGGTTAAAATATACGGGTAAACACTTATTATTAGCTTAAGTTTTTGATTACTACCATGGTGTAATATGAGCTTTTTAAGAACTGGCCGCTTTCATGTCTACCCAAGTCTCTGGTCGAGCTACCCGAAACAGTGCCGTCGTTGTTGATGACGCGCTGGCATTGGCGCTTGGTGGATTCAAGCTTGACCCTGGGAAGTCCTATACAGCCCAAGTTCATGATGTGCTGCAAACGGCCATCGTGCGCGGCAAGCTCCTCCCCAAAACCGCACTGTCGGAGGCGACGATTGCGGCGTTGATCGAGGTCAGCCGCACACCGGTGCGCGAGGCCCTGGCGCAATTGGCCGACGAACAGCTGGTGGTCATTTACCGTCAGGTGGGCACGTTTGTAGCGCCGGTACGCCTGTCCTTGCTGGAAGAGGGGCGCTTTGTGCGCAGCACGCTTGAATGTGCCAACCATGTGCAGTTGGCGCAAAACATCACTCCCGAGCAACTGACCGAGTTCGGCCAGATCATTGGGCGCCAGCGTGATGCCGTCGCAAATGGTCAGATGGAGTTGTATTCGGAACTCGATGAGTTGATGCACAGGCGATTGTTCGAGTTTGCGGGCCGGGAACACGTCTGGCTCATGCTGGAGCCGTTCAAACGGCAATTTGACCGGGTGCGCTGGCTGTTGTTGGGTGTATCCGGCCACGCCGAGCGGTCGTTGCGGGAGCACGACCAGATGTTGGCGCAAATGGCAGCACGCGATGTGGCAGCTCTGGGCGCCACCGTGGCGGCGCACATCAACCACATTACCCAGCACCTGGCGGCCTTGCGCGAGCAGGCGCCCGCTTCCTACTTTGTCGATTAAGCAGATTTCAGGAGATATCGTTTGAAGATTGAGAGCATAAAGACCATCGTGACCTGCCCGGGACGCAACTTTGTCACGGTCAAGATCGTCACCGACGAAGGGGTTTGGGGGCTCGGTGATGCCACCCTCAACGGACGCGAACTGGCAGTCCGGTCGTATCTGGAGGACCACGTCTTTCCGTGTCTCATCGGCCGGGATCCGCGCAATATTGAAGACATCTGGCAATACCTTTACCGGGGAGCCTACTGGCGGCGCGGGCCGGTGACCATGACCGCGATTGCTGCCATTGACATGGCGCTTTGGGACATCAAGGGCAAACTCGCCGGCATGCCCGTTTACCAGTTGCTGGGTGGCAAGAGTCGCAACGGCGTCATGGTTTATGGCCACGCCAACGGGCGCGACCATGAGGAAGCCGTCGATGCGGTTCACAAACACATCGAAGAAGGTTTCAAGGCCATTCGTGTGCAATCGGGTGTGCCCGGGCTGGCCAAGACCTATGGCGTGGGCAAGGGCAAAGGCTTTTATGAGCCGGCCGAAAAGGGTCTGCCGCCAGAGGAACCCTGGGATACATCCCTGTATTTGCGCCATACCCCCGAGCTGTTTCGCAAGGTGCGCGAGGCGGTTGGTTTTGATTACCACTTGCTGCACGACGCACACCACCGCTTGACACCCATTGAGGCCGGACGACTCGGTAAGGATCTTGAGCCCTACCGCATGTTCTGGGTTGAAGACGCTACACCCGCTGAAAATCAGGATGCGTTCCGCCTGATTCGCCAGCACACAACCACCCCGCTGGC
>JACCDQ010919457.1_pt1 | contig 22144 bp, 23 predicted proteins | sample 7446031 | NCBI WGS metagenome assembly JACCDQ01 (sample SAMN15323442, study PRJNA562643) | freshwater metagenome | isolation source: river surface water | place: USA:Blue River Watershed | collected 2017-08-17
AGGCAATCACCGTGAAAATTCCTTGAGTACCTCCAGCAGTGATCGTGATCTCAGTGGCTGGATCGTAGTAATGCCCGTACAAAGCTTTTATCTTTTGACTGACTGCTTCACGCAAGGGTGCAATACCTGCCATAGGCGGATATTGATTGTGGCCCGTACGCATGGCTTGATAAACAGCCTCTGGCAAAGCTGGATCACAATCAAAATCTGGAAAGCCTTGTCCCAAATTAATGGCTTTGTGTTCATTTGCAAGGGCCGACATCACCGTAAAAATAGTGGTGCCGACTTTGGGTAAGCGAGTAGGAAGCGGTATTTGTCTCAAAGCAGTATTATTTAGATTCATTTAATTTGAATATTCTGCCATGTTGATCGTACTTTCGCCCGCAAAAAGTTTGGACTATGACACGCCGCCAACGACGGACAAGCATACCTTGCCAATTTTTATCAATGAATCAGCCAAATTGGTGGCAGATCTAAAGAAATTGTCATTACAAGAAGTTGCTGAGCTCATGGACTTATCCGATAAATTAGCTGCTTTGAACGTGGCACGTTTTGGTGAGTGGTCTAAAAAGTTCACAGCTAAAAACAGCAAACAAGCGATCTTGGCCTTCAATGGTGATGTGTATGAAGGCCTTGACGCTGCATCCTTGAATGCTAAAGCACTGGATTACACCCAAGAACATGTCAGAGTTCTCTCTGGTCTCTATGGAGTTTTAAAACCTTTGGACTTGATGCAGCCATATCGCTTAGAGATGGGCACCGCATTTAAAAACACGGCCGGTAAAGATCTCTATGCTTTTTGGGGTGACAAAATCACCTTGGCTTTAAAAGAAGAGCTAGAAAAACAAAAATCTAAAACTCTGATCAACTTGGCTTCTGACGAATATTTCAAATCTGTTAAAGCAGATAAATTAGGTTTTCCGATTGTGGCCCCTGTCTTTCAGGATGAAAAAGCGGGCAAATACAAAATTGTTTCTTTCTACGCTAAACGCGCCAGAGGTCTGATGACTCGTTTCATCATTGATAACAAAATTGATAAGGCTGCTGACTTAAAAGACTTTGACTACGAAGGTTATAAGTTTGCTCCTAAAGAAAGTACTGATGCAAAACCTGTGTTCCGCAGAAAAGAGCAGTGATCTGAATGTTGATAAAACTAGCATCAAAGGTATTCCTGGGCTTTGTGACCCTATCTGTGTTCGTGGGTGGTGCTATGGCCAATGAAGAGCCACGTTATGAAGTCATCAAAAAAGAAGAGAACTTTGAGGTTCGTCGCTATCAGCCCATGATCATTGCAGAAGTATCGGTCACTGGTACTTTGAGTGAAGCATCCAACAAAGGATTTCGTCAGATAGCTGACTTCATCTTTGGTAACAATGAAGATCCGGTGAAAAAGCAGTCAGAAAAAATTGCTATGACTGCACCCGTGACCATGGAAGTAGATACATCATCAAAGATTGCCATGACTGCGCCTGTCACCATGGAGGGCAGTGGTGGTGCATGGAAAATGGCCTTTGTGATGCCGAGTAAGTTCACCATGGACACTTTGCCAAAACCTAAGAATCCGAATGTCATCATCAAGCAGATGCCTGCTCAGCAGTTGGCAGTTGTGACCTTCAGTGGTTGGGTGGATGAAGAGAAGTTGGCTACACAAACCAGTCGTTTGAACGACTGGATGGCTAAGAACGGCCTAAAGAGTTCTGGTTCAGTGCAACTCTCACGTTACAACCCACCATGGACGCTGCCATTCTGGCGACGCAATGAAGTGTGGGTTAAGTTGGATCAGTGAAACAAAGGTTGTTGACTCGGTGTGTCATCCGGCATCTCGGCATGAACGATTTCACCAGCACGGTCGACGAACATTGGTACGCCACAATCCTCACACATCTCAGGGCTGAATAACTCCGCGTGTCTTAGTTGATCCTCAACCCCTGAGCTTTTGATTGTGTCGTAGATTTCTCGAATAGGGCTGTCTTCAATCGAAATATCGTTGATTGAATCATTGGCAACACTCTCGCGATCGTACAAAGGCCAAACCACCCCGTAGAGGATTTCTTTTGCACCTTTAAGTGCAAAAGAAATTCTGTATTCATCGCATTGCTCTTCGCCAAATCCAGCAATGATGCATGACAAGCCAGCAGGTTCAACGTTTAACATCGACTCAAGATAATTCACGGCTGCCAAAATACTCAAAGGCCTGATCTTGCGATCTGCTTCACGACAATTCGTGAAATAAGCCTCTGGTAGAGATAGCTCGAATTCGCAACCAGGCATGATGGCGGCAATCGTGTCTTGCATGCCTGTTTGCCAATTCTGCAAGCAAACGCTGCGCTCTTGACGTCGTGGAGCATCTTCTTGCCATCTGAAAATAGGGCCGCCTGATGGAGCGGCCACTGCACCCACGATATAGCGTGGATCAGCCAAAACAGGAATCGTTTCAGGCATGTCACGCAACTCTAATTTGATTTCTCCGGCATTCACGGCCGCCGAAGCTAATTTCTCAAGCAATAAGCGGGTCTGGCAATGAGAGTGGGGCATTTGATCAATGCTATAAAGCCAAGGCACCAATGCAATCAAAGCATCTTGCGCCACAATTTGATCGTGTAATAAATTGCCTGTGGCTGCGATTGATTCTGAGCTCAACTTGCCTGATGGAATGCTGTAGCGAGTTCTTGCGATGATTGGAATCGCAATCAAAACCACATCCCAGCTCTTACCGTCTTGTTCTAGGGTGAGGGACTCGGCCAATGTTTCAGCATTCTCAGCCAAAGAATCAAAAGCAATGGGATTGATTTTCAGTGTTTGATCTAAAGCGCTCTCAATCGCATTTTGATTTTGCGCGTGCAATAAACGCAATAAACGATCGAGTAATTTGGTTTCCCAAAAAATATCTTCTACACGACTGCCAGACGCTGCCAATGACAGCGCATCAGAAACCAAGCGTTCTGCTTCAGGAGAAATGCGTGAGGAATTTTTTGGGCGGTAACTAGACATAAAGACATTCTAAGCAAAACATGACCCGATGGTGCAAACCGAGCAACTATATTTTTATCTAAGTCTTAGAGTAACTGCTTAGCTTTAGCTGGAATGGTGTGACCAGTTAAATGAGCTTTTTGCAAAATAGTCCAAAAATATCTATAGCTGGCACGATCATGAAGTTTGCCTTCATGTTGTATCGGACCCCATTGGGCTGCTTGAGCAGCTAAAAGAATCGCACAGGCTTCTTCAATCTCACTCGGTGAGGGCGATAAAGTCTTCACGATCACAGGAATCTGATTTGGATGAATACTCCACTTGCGTGTGAAGCCAAATTCATTCTTGGCACGCAAAGTATCAGATTCAATGATGGCAAGATCATTGATGTTGGTGCAAACGTTATGAGAAGCGACTTTGCCGTGGGCATGACAAGCCGCAGAAATCTCTAACATCGCACGTGCGACCAAAGGATGATCGAACTGACCTCGATCCATGGCACTGCCAGGGATCGCACCATGATGAGCGGAAACAAAATCCATCAAACCAAAACTCAAAGACTCCACTTGATCCAAAGCAGCAATTTCATGCACTTCATGCAATGCGCCATGAGTTTCAATCAAGACTTGAATCGGAATCACTCGGCCAATATTGGCAGTTTTAGCAACATGATTGATTTCATCAATGATGCTTTGTGTTTGCGTTGCAGAAACCACTTTCGGAATCATCACAAAAGCGATTTTCTTGCCAGCTTGTGCAATCAATGTTGCAACATCTGCTTTCCAGCAAGGATGGCTTGGGTCATGAATTCTGACGCCAACGCGATTGAAACGATTGTCTGAACTTAAAAGAATGTCGGCAACCAGTTGCGCATGTTCTGCTTCCTTGCCAACGGGTGCGCCATCTTCACAATCAAAAGTGATATCGAAGACTGGACCTAATTCTGCTTGCAAGGCCAGAGCCTTGCGCATGCGAACTTCAGTGCCTGCGTAGTGATCACAAACAGGTAAGGCCCTCGGAAGGGCCTCACCTTGGAACAACACTTGACTAGGTTGCATGACTAGAGCGTTTGCTTAGAGCAAATGCTTCACGCCTTCTTGCTCTTCAGTCAATTCATTCAATGTGAAATTCATGCGCTCACGTGAGAAGGCATCAATTTCTAAACCTTGAACAATCTTGTACTCGCCGTTTTCGCAAGTCACTGGGAAGCCATACATCACATCCTTAGGAATGTCGTATGAACCATCTGATGGAATACCCATCGTGACCCACTTACCATTTGTACCGCAATGCCAATCATGGATATGATCGATTGCAGCGTTAGCAGCAGAAGCTGCTGAAGACAAACCACGTGCATCAATGATCGCTGCGCCACGCTTACCAACTGTTGGCAAGAATGTGTTCTTGTTCCACTCTTCGTCATTGATCATTTGCTTCACTGATTGACCGCCGATGGTTGCAAAGCGATAGTCAGGGTACATCGTTGGGCTGTGGTTACCCCATACGATCAATTTCTCGATATCAGCCACTGCTTTACCAGTCTTAGCGGCGATTTGTGACAAAGCACGGTTGTGGTCCAAACGTAACATCGCTGTGAAGTTCTTAGCTGGTAGATCTGGTGCAGACTTCATGGCGATATAAGCATTGGTATTCGCTGGGTTACCAACCACCAATGTCTTAACAGTGCGCTTAGCTACTGCGTTCAAGGCTTTACCTTGAGCTGTGAAAATTTGTGCGTTAGCTGACAAAAGGTCTTTACGCTCCATACCAGGACCGCGAGGACGAGCACCTACTAGAACTGCGTAGTCGATGTCTTTGAATGCTGTCATTGGGTCGCTGTGAGCTGTCATACCTGCTAGCAATGGGAATGCGCAGTCATCGATCTCCATCATCACGCCTGAAAGGGCTTTTTGCGCTTTTTCATCAGGGATTTCTAACAACTGCAAAATCACCGGTTGGTCTTTACCCAACATGTCGCCATTGGCGATGCGGAATAGTAATGAATAGCCAATTTGGCCGGCTGCGCCAGTAACTGCGACGCGCAATGGTGCTTTTGCCATGAGTATGCTCCGAGCTTAAATTAAAAAAAGTGATATTGCGCCTTGGTTCTGACGCTAAACCTACAAAGTTTAGGACTTTATGACTATTTCTGTCAAATAGTCTTATATAAGACATAAGTCTATAGACTAAAACCCCCTGATTGTGATGAAATAACGGTCATGACCGAAACAATTGCAACTTTTAGCCCGCTTTATCAGCAAATCAAGGCGCTGATTCTGGGAAGCTTGCAGGCTGGGGAGTGGAAGCCTGGTGAAGCCATTCCCAGTGAAAATGACTTGGCGGCTAGATTTAAGGTCAGTCAGGGCACGGTTCGCAAGGCCATTGACGAGCTAGCCAATGAAAATTTATTGGTCAGAAGGCAAGGCAAGGGCACATTTGTTGCCACTCACCATGAAGATCGCGTTCACTTCAGATTTTTGAGGCTGGTTCCCGATAATGGAGAGCCGCATTACCCTAAAAGCACCATTTTGGACTGCAAGCGCTTAAGAGCGCCTGCTGAAATCGCTCGTTTATTGGATCTGAAGTCCGGGGATGCCGTGATTCAGATCGAGCGTATTTTGTATTTTTCAGGCGAGGCCACGGTTTACGAAGAGATTTGGTTACCCGGCACAACATTCAAGGGCTTGAGCGTTGAGCGCTTGGTTGAATGGCGCGGACCGATGTATGCCTTGTTTGAAACTGAGTTTGGAACCCACATGGTGCGAGCCACAGAACGCCTCAGAGCGGTGGCCGCTGATGATCTATCCGCCAAGCACTTAGGAGTTGAGCAAAACACTCCACTATTGGCGGTGGAGCGTGTGTCATACACCTACGGAGAGCGTCCAGTCGAGGTTCGCAAGGCCGTCTATTTGACCGCAAGTCATCATTATTTAAATGAACTAAATTAACGATGTAGGCAGTTTTTAATATTTTTTGGATTTAGCAGCAGTTTTTTTTGAAAAGTCAGACTTAAGAAAGTTAATTAAGCGATAAAATCATTTGTTTTGCAGCACAGCAAAAAATAATTAGGGGTTTGAAATGCCAGAATTTAGAAATATTCATGTTTTTGACTTAATGAAATACCGCCTACCTTGGGCTGGAAAAGTTTCCATCTTGCATCGCGTGAGCGGTTTATTGATGTTCATCTTGATTCCGTTTGTGCTTTATCTACTAGATAAAAGCATCACATCAGAGATCAGCTTCGAAACCTTTAAATCGGTGATGTCTCACCCGATCATCAAATTGATCGTTTTGGCATTGATTTGGTCATACCTTCATCACTTCTGTGCTGGCATTCGTTTCTTGATGCTTGATCTTCACAAGGGTATTGATAAGTACTCAGCTGCTAAATCAGCGGTTGGTGTTCTAGTGGTTAGTTTGAGTTTGACAGCTGTTTGTGCTGCCAAGCTATTTGGTTTGTTTTAAGGAATCCACATGGCTAATAACAATATCGGACCAAAGCGCATCGTTGTCGGTGCCCATTACGGCCTTAAAGACTGGTTGTTGCAACGTGTGACAGCCGTCATCTTGATCATCTTCACATTAATTTTGTTGGTGTCATTTTTATTAGGTGATGCAACTTACGAATCTTGGTCTGGCTTGTTCGCTAACCAGATCATGAAGTTGATCACATTGCTCGCCATCATGAGCTTGTTGTATCACGCATGGATTGGTGTTCGCGATATCTGGATGGACTACATCAAACCAGTGAGCATTCGTTTGACACTGCACGTATTAACCGCGTTATGGCTGATTGCTTGTTTCGGCTATACCGCTCAAATCCTTTGGAGGGTGTAACGCATGGCTGCCATCAAGACAGCATTACCTACACGTCGTTTTGACGTTGTTATCGTTGGCGCCGGCGGTGCCGGTATGCGAGCTTCATTGCAATTGGCTGAAGCTGGCCTGAACGTTGCAGTTTTATCAAAGGTTTTCCCAACACGTTCACACACAGTGGCAGCGCAGGGTGGTATCGGTGCTTCATTGGGTAACATGAGTGACGACAATTGGCACTACCATTTCTTTGACACAGTCAAAGGCTCTGACTGGTTGGGTGACCAAGATGCGATTGAGTTCATGTGTCGTGAAGCTCCAAAAGTGGTTTATGAGCTAGAGCACTACGGTATGCCTTTTGACCGCAATCCAGACGGCACGATTTATCAGCGCCCATTCGGTGGTCACACAGCCAACTACGGCGAAAAAGCTGTTCAACGCGCTTGTGCTGCTGCTGACCGTACAGGCCACGCTTTATTGCACACGCTTTATCAGCGCAACGTGCGCGCCAAGACACACTTCTTCGTTGAGTGGATGGCTCTAGACATCATCCGTGACTCTGAAGGTGATGTGGTTGGTGTAACAGCATTAGAAATGGAAACTGGAGAAGTGCATATTCTTCAGGCCAAGTGCGTGATGTTTGCAACTGGTGGTGCTGGCCGTATTTGGCAAGCTTCAACCAATGCCTTCATCAACACAGGTGACGGTATGGGTATGGCAGCGCGTGCTGGTGTACCACTAGAAGACATGGAGTTCTGGCAATTCCACCCAACTGGCGTTGCTGGTGCGGGTGTGTTGTTGACTGAAGGTTGTCGTGGTGAAGGTGCGATTCTTTTGAACAGCTCTGGCGAGCGATTCATGGAACGTTATGCACCAACCCTCAAAGATCTAGCGCCAAGAGACTTCATCTCTCGTTGTATGGACCAAGAGATCAAAGAGGGACGCGGTTGTGGTCCAAACAAAGACTACATCGAACTCGACTTAACTCACTTGGGCGCCGACACGATTCACAAGCGTTTGCCATCTGTTTACGAGATCGGCATCAACTTCGCTAACGTGGATGTAACGAAGAACCCAATCCCAGTTGTACCAACGATTCACTACCAGATGGGTGGTATTCCAACCAACATTCATGGTCAAGTGGTGGCTCCTAAGAACGGCAATCCTAACGAAATCATCAATGGCTTCTACGCGATGGGTGAGTGCTCATGCGTATCAGTGCACGGTGCAAATCGTTTAGGTACTAACTCATTGTTGGACTTGTTGGTATTCGGTCGTGCTGCTGGTAACCACGTTGTTGAAACAGCGTTGAAGCAAAAAGAGCACAAGCCACTTCCAGCAGATGCTGCTGATAGCTCATTGGCTCGTTTGGCAAAATTGGATAACTCAACATCTGGTGAGTACACACAAGATGTGGCCAATGACATTCGTAGCACGATGCAAAAGCATTGCGGTGTGTTCCGTACTCAAGAACTCATGGACGGCGGCGTTACCAAAATGGCTGCAATCACTGAGCGCGCTAAGAACATTCACTTGAAAGACAAGTCAAAAGTGTTCAACACAGCTCGCATCGAAGCTCTTGAATTAGAGAACTTGGTTGAAGCTGCAAACGCCACCATGATTTCAGCTGCTGCTCGTAAAGAAAGTCGTGGTGCTCACGCTCACGATGATCACCCCCAGCGTGATGATCAGCAATGGATGAAGCACACACTTTGGTATAGCGAAGGCAACAAGCTTGATTACAAGCCTGTGAAGTTAACTCCGCTGACCGTTGAATCTATTCCACCAAAAGTTCGTACTTTCTAAAAGTATTAAGGAAGAAACATGAGCGATACACGTATATTTGAAGTCTACCGTTACGATCCAGAAGTCGACGCAGCGCCACGCATGCAAACCTATGAAGTGGTGTTGGATGGCTCAGAGCGCATGTTGTTAGATGCGTTGATGAAGCTAAAGAAAATGGATGAGACTTTGTCTTTCCGCCGCTCTTGCCGCGAAGGTGTTTGTGGTTCTGATGCTATGAACATCAACGGTAAGAATGGTTTGGCTTGCTTGACCAATATGTTGACTTTGCCAAAGAAGATTTCTTTGCGCCCACTACCTGGTTTGCCAGTGGTGCGTGACTTGATCGTTGACATGACTCAGTTCTTCAAGCAATACCACTCGATTCGTCCATATTTGGTGAACGACACACCGCCTCCTGAGAAAGAGCGTTTGCAAAGTCCAGAAGAGCGTGAAGAGTTGGATGGTTTGTATGAGTGCATCTTGTGTGCTTCATGCTCAACATCTTGCCCATCATTCTGGTGGAACCCTGATAAGTTTGTGGGCCCAGCTGGTTTGTTGCAAGCCTATCGTTTTATTGCTGACAGCCGTGACCAGGTGACATCAGAGCGTTTGGATAACTTAGAAGATCCATACCGTTTGTTCCGTTGCCACACCATCATGAACTGTGTGGATGTTTGTCCTAAGGGATTGAACCCAACAAAGGCGATTGGTAAGATCAAAGAGTTAATGGTTCGCAGAGCTGTTTAATGCCGATACCATCTGAAACCTTGTCGCTCTTGCGTTGGCGTGCGCGACGAGGTTTGCTAGAAAATGATTTGATGATGGAGCGCTTCTTTGAGCGCTTTCATGATCAGATTGAAGAGAGTGACTTAGAGCCTCTCAATGCTTTGCTAGATTTAAGTGACAATGACTTGATGGATTTGTTGCTACGTCGCAAGGAACCGGAGGGGGAACTTGCGAATGAGGGTGTGCATCGTGTCCTAGCCATGCTGCGCCCAGTTAGAAATTAATCGTTTCTACAAAAAGAAGTTGCTGGGAATAAAACTTGTTAGTTTGCTAAAAACAATACGCGTATAAGGGATTGAAATATGAACGCAACAAATGAAAAAGCCACGTTATCGTTCTCTGATGGCACACCTGCCATCGAGTTACCAATCTATAAGGGAGTGGTTGGCCCTGACGTGATTGATATTCGCAAACTTTATGGTCAAACAGGTAAGTTCACCTATGACCCAGGTTTTATGTCTACAGCTTCATGCAATTCAAAGATCACTTATATCGATGGTGACAAAGGTGAGTTGCTTTATCGCGGTTACCAGATCCAAGATTTGGCGACTAACTGTGACTTCTTGGAATCTTGCTACTTGCTATTAAAAGGCGAGTTGCCAAACGCTAAGCAAAAACAAGAATTTGATAACTTGGTCATGCACCACACCATGGTGCACGAGCAGATGCAATTCTTCTTGCGCGGTTTCCGCCGTGATGCGCACCCAATGGCAGTGTTAACTGGTTTGGTTGGTGCGATGGCTGCTTTCTACCACGATGGTTTAGACATCAATGATGCTCACCAGCGTGAAGTGTCACAAATTCGTTTGATCGCAAAAATGCCAACATTGGTAGCGATGGCCTATAAATATTCTGTTGGTCAGCCAATGATTTATCCAAAGAATAATCTTTCATACACAGCTAACTTCATGCAAATGATGTTTGCAACTCCTTGTGAAGATTACAAGGTGAATGATGTATTGGTAAGAGCTTTGGACCGCATTTTCATTTTGCATGCTGATCACGAACAAAATGCTTCAACTTCAACAGTTCGTTTGGCCGGTTCTTCAGGCACCAACCCATTTGCGGCGATTGCTGCAGGTGTGGCTTGCTTGTGGGGTCCTGCTCACGGTGGTGCAAACGAAGCTTGCTTGCAGATGTTGGAAGAAATTCAGGCCAACGGTGGCGTTGAGAAGATTGATGACTTCATCGCTAAAGTCAAAGACAAGAACTCTGGCGTGCGTTTGATGGGCTTCGGTCACCGTGTGTATAAAAACTTTGACCCACGCGCTAAATTGATGCGTGAAACATGTCATGAAGTTCTCAAAGAGTTAGGTCTTGAGAACGATCCATTGTTCAAGCTAGCAATGACACTTGAGAAGATTGCTTTGGAAGACGAATACTTCGTGAGCCGCAAGCTTTATCCAAACGTTGACTTCTACTCAGGCATTGTTCAGCGTGCATTAGGTATCCCAACTGAAATGTTTACTTGTATTTTTGCTCTTGCACGTACAGTGGGTTGGATTTCTCAGTGGGAAGAAATGATCACTGATTCAGAATATAAGATTGGTCGTCCACGCCAGTTGTTTGTTGGTAGCCCAACACGCTCTGTTCAACCAATCTCCAAGCGTTAATTAGGAAGATTCATGGCACGTACTTTGTATGACAAGTTGTGGGATGACCATGTTGTTCATATGGAAGAGGACGGTACCACCGTCCTCTACATTGATCGACAGTTATTGCACGAAGTAACCAGCCCTCAAGCCTTTGAGGGTTTGTCTTTAGCGAAGCGCCCAGTTTGGAGAAACTCAGCGAACTTGGCGGTGTCCGATCACAACGTTCCTACAACTGATCGTTCTGAAGGTATCAAAGATCCTGTGTCACGTTTGCAAATCGACACCTTGGATCAGAACTGCGATGCCTTTGGCATCACCCAATACAAAATGCACGACAAGCGTCAAGGCATCGTCCACGTGATTGGGCCAGAGCAGGGCGCGACATTGCCTGGTATGACAGTGGTTTGTGGTGATTCTCATACAAGTACGCATGGTGCTTTTGGTGCCTTGGCATTTGGCATCGGTACATCAGAAGTTGAGCACGTGTTGGCCACGCAAACATTGCTCATGAAGAAAAGCAAAAACATGTTGGTGCGAGTCGAAGGTCAATTGCCTTTGGGTTGCTCTGCTAAAGACATCGTTTTAGCGATTATTGGCAAAATTGGTACTGCTGGCGGCACTGGTTACACGATTGAGTTTGCCGGTTCAGCGATTCGCTCTTTGTCCATGGAAGGTCGCATGACCATCTGCAATATGGCGATTGAAGCTGGTGCTCGTGCAGGTCTTGTGGGTGTTGATGAAACTACCATCAACTACGTCAAAGGTCGTCCTTATGCTCCTGCGGAGGGTGAGGCTTGGCGTCAAGCATTGCAGTATTGGAGAAAATTGCACACCGATGAAGGTGCGGTATTTGACCGAGTGGTTGAATTGCGCGCAGAAGAGATCAAGCCTCAAGTGACTTGGGGTACTTCACCAGAAATGGTTTTATCGATTGAAGACAAAGTACCTGATCCTGAAAAAGAAAGAGATCCGGTCAAGCGTGAAGCCATGGAAAGAGCTCTCAGCTATATGGCGCTCACGCCTAATACGGCGATTGAAGCCATCACGGTTGATAAGGTGTTCATTGGCTCATGCACCAACAGCCGTATTGAAGACATTCGTGCTGCTGCTCGTGTTGTTGAGCGCATCGCTAAGAAAGTATCACCGACTGTGAAGTTGGCCATGGTCGTTCCTGGTTCTGGCTTGGTCAAAGAACAAGCTGAGCGCGAAGGTTTGGATCGTGTGTTCAAAGCTGCTGGCTTTGAATGGCGTGAGCCTGGTTGCTCCATGTGTTTGGCAATGAATGCTGATCGCTTAGAGCCAGGTGAGCGTTGTGCTTCGACATCAAACCGTAATTTTGAGGGACGCCAAGGTAATGGCGGAAGAACGCATTTGGTCAGTCCTGCGATGGCCGCAGCCGCAGCGTTAGAAGGTCACTTTGTTGATGTTCGTAAAATAGCGTAAATCCCGGAGACAATAAATATGAAAAATTTAAAATTAGTTCTAGCTTGTTTGATGGCAACTGCATTGATGGGTTGCAATACGATCGCTGGTCTTGGTCAAGACCTTCAGAACTTGGGCAGCGTGGTTGATAAAAACACTTCTAAGAAATCTGATTCAGGTAAAGAAGCTCCTAATTCTGGCGTGGTCGTTACCCCGGTTAAATAATGAATAAGTTCACAGTTCACCAAGGCTTGGTTGTTCCGCTTGATCGCGAGAACGTTGACACTGATGCCATTATTCCAAAACAGTTTTTGAAATCAATCAAAAGAACTGGCTTTGGACAAAACTTATTTGATGAATGGCGTTATTTAGATCATGGCGAACCTGGCCAAGATTGTTCTAACCGCCCAATCAATCCTGATTTTGTATTGAACCAATCTCGCTACAAGGGTGGCAGCATTCTTTTGGCTCGTCAAAACTTTGGTTGCGGTAGTTCTCGTGAACATGCACCTTGGGCTTTGGAGCAGTATGGTTTTAGAGCAGTGATTGCCCCGAGCTTTGCCGATATCTTTTTTAACAACTGTTACAAGAATGGTTTGTTACCAATCGTTTTATCTGCTCAGCAAGTGGATCACTTGTTCAATGAAACAGCAGCATTCAATGGTTACCAGTTAACCATCGATCTAGAAAAGCAACAGGTGATTGCACCTGATGGTCGCGCCTATGATTTTGATATCGCACCATTTAGAAAGTATTGCATGGTCAATGGTTTGGACGATATCGGTTTGACCTTGCGCCACGCAGACAAAATCAAGGCCTATGAGGCTGAGAGAGTTCTGCGCATGCCTTGGTTAGCGACCAAGCTTCCTTAATTATTCCTGTTTAAAGGTTTGACATGAAGATTGCAGTATTGCCAGGTGATGGCATTGGTCCTGAAATCATTGCTGAAGCAGTGAAAGTCTTGAATGCTTTAGGCGAACCTTTTGAAATGGAAACCGCTCCAGTTGGTGGTGCTGGCTATGAAGCCAAAGGTCACCCTTTGCCGGAAGATACACTGAAGTTGGCCAAAGAAGCCGATGCGATTTTGTTTGGTTCTGTGGGTGACTGGAAGTACGACACCTTGGCTCGTGAATTGCGTCCTGAGCAAGCGATTCTTGGTTTACGCAAACATCTCAGTTTGTTTGCCAACTTAAGACCAGCCATTTGTTATCCAGAATTGACTGAAGCATCTAGCTTGAAACCAGAAATCATTGCTGGTTTGAACATCTTGATCGTGCGTGAATTGAACGGCGATATTTACTTTGGTACTCCTAAGGGTATTCGGACAGCCACAGACGGTTTGTTCCCTGGTGCGCGCGAAGGTTTTGACACCATGCGTTATTCAGAGCCTGAAGTAGAGCGCATTGCTCATGTGGCATTCCAAGCAGCTCAGAAGCGCAACAAACGCGTGTGCAGTGTTGATAAATCCAACGTGCTTGAGACTTCACAGTTGTGGCGAGAAGTCATGACCCGCATTGCCAAAGAATATCCTGACGTTGAACTCAGTCATATGTATGTCGATAACGCAGCCATGCAGTTGGTGAAAGCCCCAAAGGCATTTGATGTGGTGGTCACTGGTAACTTATTCGGCGATATCTTGTCAGATGAAGCGTCGATGTTGACTGGTTCAATCGGCATGTTGCCATCAGCCTCATTGGACAAAAACAATAAAGGTTTGTATGAGCCCAGTCATGGTTCAGCACCTGACATTGCTGGTAAGGGCATTGCCAATCCTTTGGCAACCATCCTATCTGCGGCCATGATGTTGCGATTTTCATTGGGTAAGGCTGAACAAGCTGACCGTATCGAGGCGGCTGTACAAAAAGTCTTGGCGCAGGGTTACCGAACGGGCGATATTAAAACGGCTGGCTGCCAATTGGTGGGCACCAAAGAAATGGGTGAAGCAGTTCTAAAAGCTCTGTAAGATAGATAGCCCAGGTTCATTAACAAAATTAACAAAACTTTTTAAACATATAGGTGTGGTGATGGCGACTCCATTGGTTGGTTTAGTAGGTTGGCGCGGTATGGTTGGCAGTGTCTTGATGCAACGCATGCAAGACGAAGGCGATTTCGCATTCATTGAGCCAGTCTTTTTTAGCACGAGCAATGCTGGTGGCCCAGCTCCTGCCATGGCTAAGAATGAGAAGAAACTTTACTCAGCTGATGATATTGATGCATTGAAGCGTTGCGAGATCATCATCACTTGCCAAGGTGGCGATTACACCAAAGAGATTTATCCGAAGATTCGTGCGGCTGGCTGGAAGGGTCATTGGATTGACGCCGCCAGCTCATTGCGCATGGTTGATGAGTCTGTGATTGTTTTGGACCCAGTGAACCGCCCAGTGATTGATTCTGCCATCAGTAAAGGTGGCAATCTATGGGTGGGTGGTAATTGCACCGTGAGTTTGATGTTGATGGCGATGGGCGGTTTGTTCCGTGAAGGCGCCATTGAGTGGGTGAGTGCTATGACTTACCAGGCAGCTTCTGGAGCAGGTGCTCAGAATATGCGTGAGTTGTTATCTCAGATGGGTGCTTTGCACGATGCGGTTAAAACAGAATTGGCTGATCCTGCATCGGCTATTTTGGACATTGATCGCAAAGTAGCTGAAACCATGCGTTCAGCTAATTTCCCGAAAAAGAATTTCCGCAACACTGCACTAGCCGGTAGCTTGATTCCATGGATTGATGTGCCTGTAGAGCATGGTCAAACCAAAGAAGAGTGGAAGGGCGGTTCAGAGTGCAACAAGATCTTAGGTAACCCACCGTTCAGATCAGCAGGCAGCATTCCAATTGATGGTTTGTGTGTGCGTATCGGCGCGATGCGCTGCCATTCACAAGGCTTGACCATCAAGTTGAAAAAAGACATTCCTTTGAGCGACATCGAAGGTATCTTGGCTGGCGCCAACGATTGGGTCAAAGTGGTCCCGAACGATCGCGAAACCACCGAAAGAGACTTAACGCCAGCAGCCGTCACAGGTACTTTGACTGTGCCTGTTGGGCGTTTGCATAAACTGGCCATGGGTCCTGATTATTTGGGCGCATTCACAGTGGGTGACCAGTTGTTATGGGGCGCTGCTGAGCCATTGCGTCGCATGTTACGCATCTTATTGGAGCGTTGATTTGCACTCTGCGCGGTTCGCAACTTTCTCACGTATAGCACTTGGATTCTTTTCAGCAGTTTTTGCTGGGCAAGTGCTTGCCTTGAACTTAGGCAACTTGAGCATTCAGTCAAAAGTTGGCGAACCACTGCAAGCGCAAATTTCAATTCAAATTGACCCTGCCGAGCTTTCATCAATCAAAGACATTCAGGCGGCTTTGGCCAGTCCTGAGATGTACCAGCGTTTGGGTATTTCATCCTCAGCCGCTCAAGCTCAATTAAAGGTTTCGGTACTGAAGGGTTCTAAAGAAGAACCTGTGGCGATCAAGATCACTTCAGACGAAGTGTTGAAATTGGCTGCCAATGAAATATTTTTAGATGCTTTGGTAGAACTTCGTTGGTCAGCTGGTTTGGTGCGCCGTGTGTATACCTTGATGGTGGCTGATCAAGCCCGAGTAGAGGTGAAGGCTGGAGATACTCTGACAGAGATCGCTAGCAAACTTGTTGCCAATTTTGATGAAGCTAGTCTTGATCAGGCATTGATCTCTTTATACAGAGCGAATCCTCAAGCATTTGCTGGTGGCAGCATTCATCGTTTGATGGCTGGTGCTGAATTAAAGATGCCTAGCCAAGCGATGGTCCAAAGTGTGCCTAAGCAAGAAGCCAAAGAAATTGCCCAGTCTGCCGATGCGGCCTATCGTTCAGGCAAAGCTGACTTGCCATTGAGTGCCGTGCCCTCAAGCAAAGACAAGACAGCAACAACTGCTGCTGGTGACCGATTGAAAGTTGGCCCAGCCGCTGGTTTAGAAGGTGAAGCCAAGCGACGCATGGAAGAGTTATTGGTTCAAGAAAAAGCTTTGTCTGAAGCCAAACAAAGAATTGTTGAACTAGAAAAAAACATCGCTGATCTTAAGAAGTTGATGCAAAACCAAGGTACAGCTCAAACAAAAACCGAAGGGATTGATTGGAAAAATCAAGCAGGCCCATTGGCAATCGCTGTATTTGTTTTCTTGGCTCTTTTGGTTTTATTGAAACTCTCCAAGAGTGAAGCCAACAAATCTCGTCAGTCTGATGGTTCTGTGGCTCAGTCAAATTCTCAGCCAAACGCAGTCCCTGAGCAAGCAGCCAAGTTATTCGCATCTCTGGATTTAAATCTTGGTCCTGCAACGCAGGCATCTGCCCATCAAGGCTCTGATGCTGCATTACCAACTGCTGAGGCTCTTCGCGTCAAACTGAATCTGATCAGGGCCTACATCACCATTGAAGATTTTGCTGCTGCAAGAGAAGCCATTCAAGAAGTATTGGCGGTTAGCAATCAGATTGACCCTGAGTTAACCATTCAAGCCAAATCATTGATGGCTGAAGTCAATCAACTGTCATCCAAATAGCATGCGACTTGCCCTGGGTTTGCAGTATGACGGGTCTGCTTTCTCCGGTTGGCAAACCCAAAGTAACGGCCAAACCGTTCAAGATCACCTAGAGTTGGCTCTGAGTCGCTTTATTGGCGATTCCAATGAAGCAGTCAAAACTATCACAGCAGGCAGAACTGACACTGGGGTGCATGCCTTGGGTCAAGTGGTTCATTTTGATACCGACGTGGTGCGACCAGATCTTGCCTGGGTCAAAGGGGTTAATGCCTTTTTGCCACCAAGCATCACGGTACAGTGGGTCAAACCCGTGCCTGATGATTTTGATGCCCGTTACATGGCGTTTGAGCGCAGCTACTGTTACGCTTTGCTCACTGGTCCAACAGCCTCACCCTTGGTGCATGGCAAAGCAGGCTTTCTGAATCTACCCAAAGGTAAAAGCTTGGATGTGGCAGCCATGCGTGAGGCTGCACAGGTTTTAGTTGGCGAACACGACTTCAGTTCATTCAGGTCTTCAGAATGCCAGAGTAAAACCCCGATCAAGACTTTGTACCAAGTATCCGTGATTGAAAATGGCCCCTGGGTTTACTTTATTTTCAGGGGCAATGCTTTCTTGCACCACATGGTGCGTAACTTGGTGGGAAGTTTGCTCTTGATTGGAGTTGGCAAAGAAACAGTTGCTTGGATGGGAACACTGCTGGCAGCAAAAAACCGTCAATTGGCGGGTGCTACCTTTATGGCCGATGGACTTTATCTTCTTAGGGTAGGATACCCAGAACAATTCGATATTCCTGAGCCAAATTTGGCCAATAGTTTTTTACCAATCAATCTCTTAGGATAATTAGGTACTGATGGGCTTACTGAAACACACCGCTGAAAAAACCAGAATTAAATTCTGTGGTTTTACTCGTTCAAGCGATGTGGATGCGGCAGTCTCTTTGGGGGTTGATGCCCTGGGTTTCGTCTTTTATGAGCCCAGCCCGCGCTATGTCAGCCCTGAAATGGCAGCTGCTTTGATTGCTCGCATGCCGGGTGGGGTAGATGCCGTGGCTTTGGTGGTCAACCCAACGGATGAAGAGGTTTTGAGGATCCAGGAGCGGGTTCCCATGACTTTGTGGCAGTTCCACGGGGATGAGACCCCAGAACGTTGTCAAGAGATCGCTCAGGGCATGCCGTGGCTCAAAGCCGCCAGAATCAAGGCGGGCTTCAACTTATCCGAATTTTCTCTACAATACGCAGATGCAGCCGGCTTTTTACTGGATGCCTTCGTCGAAGGCTATGGTGGGGGTGGGCATGTATTTGATTGGTCATTGATACCGGACACATGGACAAAAGAAAACGCGCATCGGGTCGTTTTGAGTGGTGGATTGAACACGCACAACGTGGGCGAGGGTATTGCACACCTTAAACCTTGTGCTGTGGATGTGTCGAGTGGCATTGAAGTGGCAAAAGGTCAAAAAAGCCCTGAACTAATGAAGGCGTTTATTCAAGCAGTCCGGGATGCCGATCAAGGCATCTCATTCGTGTAGAGGTAACACTATGTATGATTTTCCAGACGTCAGAGGTCATTTCGGCCCCTATGGTGGTGTCTTCGTTTCTGAAACTTTGATGTATGCCTTGACTGAGCTCAAGGAGACCTACGCCAAGTACCAACATGACCCCGACTTTTTAGCTGAGTTCCATTCAGAGTTAAAACACTTTGTGGGTCGTCCTTCGCCCGTCTATCACGCCAAACGTTGGAGTGAGATGTTGGGTGGCGCGCAAATTTATCTCAAGCGTGAAGATTTGAACCACACCGGCGCTCATAAAATCAACAACGTGATTGGTCAAGCGATGTTGGCCAAGCGCATGGGTAAAAAACGCATCATTGCTGAAACAGGTGCTGGGCAACACGGTGTGGCAACAGCCACGATCTGCGCACGCATGGGTTTGGAGTGCATCGTTTATCAAGGTTCGATTGACGTTGCTCGCCAAGCGCAAAACGTTTATCGCATGAAACTATTGGGCGCCACAGTGGTGCCAGTTGAATCTGGTACCAAAACACTCAAAGATGCTTTGAATGAAGCGATGCGTGATTGGGTGACCAATGTGGAAACCACTTTCTACATCATCGGTACGGTGGCAGGTCCTCATCCATACCCGATGATGGTGCGAGATTTCCAAAGCGTGATCGGCGAAGAGTGCAAAGTACAAATGCCAGAAATGATTGGCCGTCAACCTGATTACGTGATGGCTTGCGTGGGTGGTGGATCAAACGCCATGGGTATTTTCTATCCTTACATTGATGTGCCAAATGTGAAACTCGTTGGCGTTGAAGCGGCTGGTCACGGCTTGACCACCAAATCGCATTCAGCAGCATTGGTAGCAGGAACCCCAGGTGTCTTGCATGGCAATCGCACTTATTTATTGCAAGATGAAAACGGCCAAATTGCTGAAACACATTCAGTGTCAGCTGGCATGGACTATCCAGGTGTTGGTCCTGAGCATGCTTGGTTAAAAGATTCTAAGCGCGCTGAATATGTTGCCGTGACAGATGATGAGGCACTCAAGGCGTTTCATGATTGCTGTCGCATTGAAGGCATCATTCCTGCATTAGAAAGCAGTCACGCCATCGCTTACGCTTGTAAATTGGCTCCAACTTTACCGAAAGATAAATCTATCTTGATCAATCTATCGGGAAGAGGAGACAAAGACATGCACACCGTTGCTCAAGAATCAGGTTTGAAGTTTTAGGAATATAGATGTCAAAGATTGCAAAAGTATTTGCTGATTTAAAAGCACAGGGCCGCAAAGGTCTTGTGCCTTTTATTACTGCCGGTGATCCTGAACCAGGGATCACTCTCGAATTGATGCACGCCTTGGTGCGTGGTGGCGCAGACGTGATTGAATTAGGTGTGCCTTTCTCAGACCCCATGGCCGATGGCCCTGTGATTCAGAGAGCATCTGAAAGAGCTTTGTCTCATGGCACCAACCTCAAGCACTGTATTGAATTGGTCAAACAATTTCGCCAGACCAATGATCACACACCGGTGGTCTTGATGGGTTATGCCAATCCAATCGAACACATGGGCACTGAAACATTTGTCAGAACTGCTAAAGATGCGGGTGTTGATGGTGTTTTGGTGGTCGACTATCCTCCAGAGGAATGTGAAGACTTTGCCAAGCAATGTAAACAAGCTGGCATTGATCCAATCTTCTTATTGGCGCCTACCTCATCGCAAGAACGGATTGATCAAGTCGGTAAAGTCGCGGCAGGCTATATTTATTATGTGTCTCTCAAAGGCGTTACAGGAGCTGCTAACTTGGATACCCAGGCGGTGGCAGGCATCATTCCGCAAATCAGAGCGGCATCATCGGTGCCGATCGCAGTTGGTTTTGGTATCAGGGATGCTCAATCAGCGGTGGCCATTGGTAAGACGGCTGATGCGGTGGTGATTGGTAGCCGGATTGTTCAGCTTTTAGAGGAGGCTGCCCCGGCACAAAGAGTACAATCACTGGAAGACTTTCTAAAGGATATCCGTAAGGCTTTGGATCAATAAATATGAGCTGGATTGATAAACTTCTCCCCCCAAGTATTCAACACACTGACCCTGCGCAGCGCAAAACTGTCCCTGAGGGTTTGTGGGTCAAATGTCCATCATGTGAAGCCGTTCTATACCGCAATGACTTAGAGTCAAACATGCATGTTTGCCCTAAATGCGATCATCACATGCGCATCAATGCACGTGAGCGTTTAGATAAATTATTGGATTTAGAAGGTCGTCATGAGATTGGTCAAGAAGTATTGCCAGTCGATGCACTGAAATTCAAAGACACCAAAAAATACCCTGATCGCCTCAAAGACGCGATTGATTCAACGGGTGAAACTGATGCCATGGTGGTCATGGCTGGATCGATTCACACCATTCCAGTGGTGGTCGCCTGTTTTGAATTCGAATTCATGGGCGGTTCCATGGGCTCTGTGGTGGGTGAGCGTTTTGTACGCGGTGCTCAGATGGCCTTGGAACAAAAAGTACCTTTCATTTGTATCAGTGCCACGGGTGGTGCTCGTATGCAAGAAAGTTTGTTGTCATTGATGCAAATGGCAAAAACCAATGCGATGTTGGTGAAGTTGGCACACGCCAAACTTCCTTATATCAGTGTTCTCACTGATCCAACCATGGGTGGTATCTCGGCCAGTTTTGCTTTCATGGGCGATGTGGTGATGGCTGAGCCAAAAGCTTTGATTGGCTTTGCTGGTCCGCGCGTGATTGAGCAAACCGTTCGCGAAAAACTGCCTGAGGGCTTTCAGCGTTCAGAGTTCTTGATGCAAAAGGGCGGTATCGACATGATTGTTGATCGTCGCCAAATGCGCAAAGAGATTGCTGATTTGTTGGCGCTGCTATTGAAGCTACCAACAGACTCTGTTGTTTAAGACCTCAAGCTCAATTGCCTGACACGTTTGACAATTTAGATGATTGGCTGCGGCACTTAGAGACAGCACACCCTGTTGGGATTGATATGGGCTTGGAGCGTGTCACACGCGTCAAAGAAGCTCTTCAGCTAAATTTCAAGTCAGTGGTTTTCACAGTGGGTGGCACCAATGGCAAAGGTTCTACCTGCGCTTTACTAGAGAGTGTCCTATTGGCTGCCTCGTATAAAGTCGGTTGCCACACATCCCCTCATTTATTGTCATTCAACGAGCGTGCTCGTGTGAACGGCGAGAACGCCAGTGATGCACTTTTGCTCGAACACTTCCGAGCAGTGGAGTTGGCCAGAGTATCTTTGCCAAATCCACCAACCTTGACTTACTTTGAGTTCACGACTTTGGCCATCATGCATTTATTTGCATCCGCTAATCTAGACGCAGTGATCTTGGAAGTGGGCTTGGGTGGTCGTCTGGATGCCGTGAATATGATTGACACGGATTGTGCGATTGTCACCAGCATCGATTTAGATCACATGGAATACCTTGGAGACACCAGAGAAAAAATCGCTTTTGAAAAAGCGGGCATTTTCCGTTCTGATAAACCTGCCATCTGCGCAGATCCTGTACCACCCCAATCCTTGATTGATCATGCAACAGCCATTGGCGCTGATTTATGGTTGCTGGGTAAGGACTATAACTTTCAGGGTGATAAACAACAGTGGGGCTGGGCTGGGCGAGGCAAGCGTTTTTCAGGGTTGGGCTATCCAGCGCTGCGGGGTGCTAACCAATTACTCAATGCAAGCGCCGTGATTGCTGCTCTGATTGCTGTCAGAGATCGTTTGCCTGTCGGTGCTCAAGAAAT
>JACCDQ011512624.1_pt1 | contig 22142 bp, 20 predicted proteins | sample 7446031 | NCBI WGS metagenome assembly JACCDQ01 (sample SAMN15323442, study PRJNA562643) | freshwater metagenome | isolation source: river surface water | place: USA:Blue River Watershed | collected 2017-08-17
CGTCTTTACCGATGACCTCTCTTCACTGGGCTCTCTTGAAGTTCCACCTGTCGTGAATCCAGCGTCTTCATACCCTGAAGGTGTCAATGTTGAATTCGTTGAGCTTCTTCCCAATCATGAGGCGAAGATGCGTGTCCACGAGCGCGGCAGTGGAGAGACACAGTCCTGCGGAACCGGAACATGTGCAGTAGCACTTGCTGCAACGATGAAGTCAGGGGAGTCGCTTCCATCTCGCTGGGTGATTTACCCACCTGGAGGTCGTCTTGTGGTGGATATCGATGGACATTCAAATGCAACGCTGACAGGTCCTGCGGTACTACTTGAAGATCATGACGTCAGCAGATTTCTTTCATGACAACATCTGACGATAGCTACGACAAACTTTTTGATGATCTGCTGCGTGAAAGCGCACGAGCCGCAGCAGACTTTGATGCAGATGAAATCGATGAGGTTGAGAGCCAACAGGATTTATCAGATCGTCACGCGCTTCGCCGTGTTAAAAGTTTCTCAACCGAACTTCAAGATATCTCTGAAGCTGAGTATCGCCAACTTCAATTAGAGCGTGTTGTCTTGGTTGGAGTTTGGACAGAGGGCAGTGCCGAGATGGCCGATAACTCTCTCGCAGAGTTGAAAGCACTTGCAGAGACAGCCGGATCAGAAGTTCTTGAAGGTCTTATTCAACGTCGCGATAAGCCAGATCCATCTACCTATATCGGTGCTGGAAAGCTCGAAGATTTAAAGGCGATTGTTCGCTCGACTGGCGCAGATACTGTTATCTGTGACGGCGAGCTTTCACCGTCGCAACTTCGTACCCTTGAAGATAAATTGAAGGTAAAGGTTGTCGATCGCACAGCGTTGATTCTCGATATCTTCGCACAGCATGCCAAAAGCCGTGAAGGTAAAGCTCAGGTCGAACTCGCACAGATTGCGTATTTGCTTCCACGCCTTCGTGGTTGGGGAGATTCGCTCTCGCGCCAGGTAGGTGGTCGTGCAGCGGGTGGAGCCGGTATCGGTGGTCGTGGTCCTGGTGAGACAAAGATCGAGACAGACCGACGTCGTATTCGTGACAAGATGGCGAAGCTTCGCCGTGAAATCAGCGAGATGAAGATCGCTCGCGATACCAAGCGTCAAGAGCGTCGCCGTAACAATATTCCTTCTGTCGCGATTGCCGGATATACCAATGCTGGTAAATCTTCACTACTTAACGCGCTCACCGGAGCAGGTGTGCTGGTTGAGAATGCACTCTTTGCAACTCTTGATCCCACTGTTCGTAAAGCGCAAACTGCTGAAGGTCGCGTCTATACGCTCTCAGACACAGTCGGATTTGTTCGCCACCTGCCGCACCAATTGGTTGATGCCTTTAAATCAACGCTTGAAGAAGTCTCTGGCGCGGACCTAATCGTCCATGTTGTAGATGGTTCGCATCCTGATCCATTTGAACAAATCCGTGCAGTGCGCCAAGTCATCGATGAGATCGGTGGCGGTTCAATTCCAGAAATTATCGCTATCAATAAAGTTGATATTGCCGCGCCAGAAGTTGTAATGGAGCTTCTTCGCAAAGAGAAGAACAGTTATGCATTCTCAACTAAATCAGGTTTTGGTATTGATGGATTGATTCACGCAATCGAAAAGTCGCTTCCGCACCCCAGTGTGGAGATCGATCTTGTTATTCCTTACGATCGCGGAGATTTAGTTCATGCGATTCATGAATCCGGAGAGATTCTCCTTGAGGAGCACCTCCCCGAGGGTACGCATATCCGCGGCTATGCCGATGGCGCGCTAGCGGAAGCTGCTAAGAAGGCCTCTGAACCTCGCGTCTAGGGCTTTTCCTATAGGTGGGGGAATAAACACGACACGCCGGCGGTTCTAACAGGTAATTCCAAAGAATATAGGTAACTATTCGCACGCGGGGGACAGCTCGCATCGAAACTGATGCTCGAGAGGTAAGAGGAGATACATAAAGTGGCTACTGACTACGACACACCCCGTAAGACCGATGAGGAACTACATGAGGAATCCCTCGAAGAACTCAAGGCCAAGCGCGCCGACGCTCAATCAGGTCAGATCGATGTAGATGAAGCAGAAGCTGCGGAAAATCTTGAACTTCCAGGTGCAGATCTCTCTGGCGAACAACTCGCTGTTCGTGTTGTTCCAAAGCAGGTTGATGAATTTACATGTTCACGGTGCTACTTGATTCATCACATGACACAACTTGCCAAGGGCGAAGGCGCTAAGGCAGTCTGCAAGGATTGCGCCTAGCTCTTTAAAGCTTCTCCAAGTTGCTGGGCCCTCTTTGTTGAAATCAACCAATATGGTGTTGGGTCTCTTTCGTCATTGACTTTTACTTTCACACCTTCTGAAACCCAGAAAGTTGTGGCAAAGTAGGCGGCAGGATCTGCGCCTCGCGTGCGCTGAAAACTGAAATCTCTCTTTTCTATTATTTCTACATCGCCGATATATCTCAAAGGGATATGAGCTTTACCAATACGAAGCTCTCCATCTTTAATCTCAATCGTTGAAGTCATCTTGTAAAAAGCCACCGCGCCAAGAACGATAGAAATCGCGAAGGCGTTGATGGCGGCGTTGTTATCAAATGCAGCCCAGATAGCGATGACCAACGAGAAGAGCATGAAATAGATGAAGGAGATTAACCAGAATGGGGGGCGAATCACTTCTTTAAATACCGTAGTTGAGCTCACGGCACTAGGTTAGTGGCTCCTCTATAAAGTAGCCTTACGCCATGAGCCGAGTATCAAGTACAACGCCTCCGGAAGGTTCGATCATCCCCGATCGCCACCCAGAATCACCGGCGACTGGATCTGAACTTCCTTCTCACTTCAAACATTGCTTCGGTTGTGGCGATCTCCATCCGACTGGTCTACACCTCAAAGCTCGTGTGGGTGAAGGCCTCACAATCTCTGCACAATTTACCGTTACCGAAAATCATCAAGGCGCACCTGGATTAGCTCATGGTGGATTGCTCTCATTAGCATTTGATGAAGCACTCGGAAAGTTAATGTGGTTGCTCCGCGCACCTGCCGTTACCGCTCGACTTGAGACAGATTTTCTCGCACCAGTTCCTATCGGAACCACGCTATATATCTCTGCTCGCATCGTCGGGCAGCAAGGTCGCAAGGTGTATTCAGAGGCGGAAGGTCGCATTGGGGGAGCAGATGGTCCGATTGCAGTGCGTGCTGCGTCGCTCTTTGTTATTGTGCCGATGAAGCACTTCTTGGAGAACGCTCCTGCCGAATACATCACTGCAATCAAAGCTAATCCTGAACTTCTCTCATTCGTCGATCCAGAATTTAACATTAATCCATGAGCGCGCTTCAGGTATTAATCACTCGCCTCGATCCCGATCTACCGCTTCCCAATTATGCAAAGGGCGGAGATGCCGGAGCAGATATCTACTCTCGTATCGACATCACTCTTGAACCTGGTCAACGCGCTCTTGTTCCAACAGGAATTTCCATTGCACTTCCTGATGGCTATGTTGCGCTCGTACATCCGCGTTCGGGTCTTGCTATCAAGCATGGGGTCACGATGGTCAACGCACCAGGCACGGTTGATGCAGCTTTCCGCGGCGAACTTCAATGCATCATGATCAATCACGATCTAAGTGAGTCAGTAACATTTAAGCGCGGCGATCGCATCGCGCAGTTGGTCTTCCAGAAAGTTGAACGCGCAGAGTTCGTTGAAGTCGAAAGCCTTCCAGGTTCTGGACGCGGCGATGGGGGCTTCGGATCGACAGGTCGAGCATGAATAACAATGAAGACCGCGACAAAGTATTAGCTGCATTTGGCGGCAAGAAGGGTCTGATTGACTCTGGAATTCCTTCCATCATCTTCCTTGTCGTTTTTAATGTGCGCCACGATTTACATGATGCGCTCTATGCATCGGTGGCTGTTTCTATTATTCTGACAATCATTCGCTTAGCGATGCGCGATACGGTGCAGCACGCCTTTAGCGGTCTCATCGGTGCGCTCATCTGTGCATGGTTTGCTAATCGCACAGGAAATCCGAGCGATCTCTTTGTTCCAAAGTTATTGACGAACCTCGGCTACGGAATGGTTTATCTGATTGCAAACCTTGCGGGATGGCCGATTTTGGGTCTGATGCTTGGACCTATTCTTGGCGAGAACCTTCTCTGGAGAAATGATCCAGCGCGTAAAGCTGCCTATATTCGCGTGGGTTGGTTATGGGTTGGGCTCTTCTTTGCTCGTATCGCGGTTCAATATCCGATTTATAAGAGCGGCAACGTCAATCTCTTAGGAACAGTAAATCTTGCCATGGGTTACCCGCTATTTCTTGCAACAGGATATGCGACCTGGTTAATCTTGAAGAACGTGCCTATTGCAAAACACCACCAGGACTAAATTTTAGAGATAAAGCAATCCTTCAAAAGCCCTTCAGCAACTGCTGATGCAACGAAGAGAAGCTCATCACCTGCGACAAAGACATCTGATGGAGTTGGTGTGACTACACGACCATCGCGCACGATTGCAGCAAGTGATGCATCATCTGGAAGTTCAACTTCTTCAACTGTCTTACCAATACAGGTAGAGGTATCCGGGAGAGTGAGCTCGACGAGATTTGCCTGACCCTTTCGGAAAGAGAAGAGGCGGACAACATCTCCGACGCTGACTGCCTCTTCAACGAGAGCGGCAATAATGCGCGGAGTCGATACAGCAACATCTACACCCCATGAGTGATCGAAGAGCCATTCGTTCTTTGGATGATTAATTCGTGCAACGACACGAGGAACTCCGTATTCGGTCTTTCCTAGAAGAGATGCGACAAGGTTGACCTTGTCATCACCTGTTGCAGCAACCAGAACTTGGCAATCATTGAGGCTCGCCTTATCGAGAGATGCAATCTCACATGCATCGGCCATCAGCCACTCAGCGTCAGGGACAGATTCAAGCTTGAGCGCCTTTGGGTCGCGGTCAATCAAGAGAACGCGGTGGCCATTGTCGAGAAGTTCGCGAGCAATAGCGCGACCTACATTTCCAGCACCAGCAATAGCAATACGCATCTTTTATGCCTCCGGTGACTTTCCGAGAATCGCTTCTACCTCTGCAAGTTTTTCGTCGCGCACCATGATGTGAATCAAATCGCCGTCTTGAAGAACGGTGCTCTCATCAGGAATCAATCCTTCGCCAAGTCGAGTCAAGAAAGCGACGCGCAAATCAGCAGCCTTTTCAATATCTGTAATCGGGCGTCCAAACCAATCGAGATGTGGGTGGACTTCAGCGAGCTGAACTGTTCCGCTGGCATCACGCCATTCAGAGCGTGAGCCTTCAGGAGCAAGTCGACGCATGATTTGATCAGTGGCCCAGATAACTGTTGCAACTGTTGGTATACCTAAACGCTGATAGATCTCAGCGCGGCCTGGGTCATAGATACGAGCCACAACATTGGTGACGCCGTAACTCTCGCGGGCAACGCGAGCTGCAAGGATGTTGGAGTTATCGCCATTACTAACTGCAGCAAATGCATCTGCACCTTCGATACCTGCCTCAAGCAATGTATCGCGATCGAATCCAACACCAGTGACGGTGCGTCCCTTGAAATCAGGACCAAGTCGGCGGAAAGCCTCTTTGGATTGATCGATAACAGCTACAGAATGGCCGTTAGCTTCAAGCTCGATAGCGAGCAATGAACCAACGCGACCGCAACCCATGATGACTACGTGCATAGGCATAACTTACTCCCTTACTCTTAGCTCTATGACCGAATCAACGCGAAAATCTCTCCATATCGGTGAAATATTCCGAGTGGAGATTGAGAAGGTCGCCCACGGGGGTCATTTCATCGCTCGGCATGAAGGCGCTGTGATCTTTGTTCGTCACGGTATTCCTGGCGAAGTCGTAGAGGTAGAAATTACAGGAGTTGAAAAATCATTTGCTCGGGCTGATGTCATAGCAGTCATCGAGCCAAGTAGCGCGAGAATCACCCCTGCCTGTCATGTTGCTGGTAAATGCGGAGGCTGCGATTTCCAGCACATCGATATTGCGCGGCAACGTGAATTAAAGTCCGAGGTCATCTCCGAGCAGTTTGCACGTATCGCCAAGATGGAAGTAGATATAGAGGTAGAAGAGGTTTCATCACCTCTGAATTGGCGCACTCGTTATGCGGCATCTTCCAACGCGCGTGGAGAGGTTGGATTTAAAGGCTCTCGCAGCAATGAAGTCATCGCAATCAATACCTGTCCAGTGCTTATCCCTGAGATTGATATTGAGACGCTTCCCTTTGAGAAAATTCATTCGAATAAACGAATTGAAGTCTCTCTCGGAACTGACGGAGATCGCACGGTCTCTGTTATGGAACAAAGAGATAGCCGAACTGCTCAGCGAGCTACTCCTAAAGTTGTTGAAGGCCCGTCTTCGCTGAAGTACCGCGTCAATGAGGTTGAGTACACCGTTTCTCAATCATCATTCTGGCAGAGCAATATCAATGCACCTGAAGCTCTCGTCAGCGCGGTCTTGGAATTCGCTGATTTAAAAGCGGGAGATCATCTACTTGATCTCTATGGGGGAGTCGGTCTCTTTGCTGGTGCAGCACTTCCCATCATCGGTCCAGGCGGTCGAGTAGATATTGTTGAAGGTAGCGCAAGCGCAACTGACGATGCTCGTAGTAATTTTGCAGGCGCCGCCAATGTGCATGTACATACTGGAGACGTTGCAAAAGAGATTCGCAAATTTAAGCGAGCAGATGTCATTGTTCTTGACCCACCGCGTACCGGCGCGGGTAAGCCTGTCATTGAAGCGTTAGGAAAAATAGCAGCTCGTGCAATCGTCTATGTTGCGTGCGATCCTGCAGCACTTGCTCGCGATGTTACATATCTTCGAGAAATTGGTTATCACTTAGAAGATATCCGAGCCCTCGATCTCTTTCCGATGACTCACCACATCGAATCTATTGCGCTCTTCACCCTTTCTAAGGTATCTTGACGTCAAGATACTTTTAGGTAGATAGGTGCGACCATGAGCAAGAACTCCCTCGGAACACAGAAGAACCTCACCGTTGCAGGTAAGGAGTTCGAGATCTTTGATATCTCTCAAGTAGAGGGTGCAAGTGATCTTCCATTCTCGCTCAAAGTGCTGCTCGAGAATCTGCTTCGCACTGAAGATGGCGCAAACATCACCGCAGAACACATCAAAGCTCTTGCGATGTGGGATCCATCTGTCGAACCTGATACCGAAATTCAATTTACGCCCGCACGTGTTGTGATGCAGGACTTCACCGGCGTTCCTTGCGTTGTCGACCTTGCAACAATGCGCGAGGCGATCGTCGAGCTTGGGGGAGATGCTTCAAAGGTCAACCCACTCGCTCCAGCAGAGCTTGTTATCGACCACTCAGTAATTGCCGATGTCTTCGGAACCAAAGATTCATTTGAGCAGAACACAGATATCGAATACGAGCGCAACCGCGAGCGTTATCGCTTCTTGCGTTGGGGCCAGGGCGCATTTGATGAGTTCAAGGTTGTTCCACCCGGAACAGGAATCGTGCACCAGGTAAACATCGAATACCTCGCACGCGTTGTAATGACTCGCAACGTCAATGGTGTTCTTCGCGCTTACCCAGATACAGTCGTTGGAACGGATTCACATACAACGATGGTTAATGGACTTGGTGTTCTTGGCTGGGGCGTCGGTGGCATCGAGGCAGAGGCCGCACTTCTCGGTCAGCCAGTTTCAATGTTGATTCCGCGCGTAGTCGGTTTCAAGCTCAAGGGTTCACTTCCAGTCGGAACAACAGCGACAGATATGGCACTTGTCATCACAGAGATGCTCCGTAAGCATGGTGTAGTCGGCAAGTTCGTTGAGTTCTACGGTCCTGGTGTTACGGCTGTTCCAATGGCGAACCGCACAACTATCGGAAACATGTCGCCTGAATATGGTTCAACATGTGCAATCTTCCCAATCGACGAAGAGACACTTCGCTACTTGCGCCTAACAGGTCGCAGCGAAGATCAAGTTGCCCTTGTCGAGCAGTATGCAAAAGCTCAGGGATTGTGGTTCGACCCAGCTGCAACTCCACGGTACTCAGAACATCTTGAACTCGACCTCTCAACAGTTGTTTCATCTATTGCTGGACCAAAGCGTCCGCAAGATCGTATTTCTATCTCTGAATCAAAGAAGAAGTTTGAAGACATCCTTCCGACTTACTACTCAGAGAAGACAGGTAAAGAGGCATACCCAGTATCAGTGGGAGCAAATAAGACAACGGTAAAGAATGGCGATGTGGTTATCGCATCGATTACCTCTTGTACCAACACATCAAACCCATCAGTGATGATTGGCGCGGCGCTTCTTGCAAAGAAGGCTGTAGAAAAAGGTCTCAAGTCAAAGCCTTGGGTAAAGACAACTCTTGCACCAGGATCAAAGGTCGTTACTGATTATTACGATCGCTCAGGTCTTACTCCTTATATGGAGGCGCTCGGCTTCAACCTTGTTGGCTATGGCTGTGTTACCTGTATCGGTAACTCAGGACCGCTTCCAGTAGAGATCAGCAAGGCGGTTAACGAGAACGATCTCGCTGTTACAGCAGTTCTCTCAGGTAATCGTAACTTTGAAGGTCGCATCAGCCCAGATGTGAAGATGAACTACTTGGCATCACCACCACTTGTCGTTGCATACGCACTCGCCGGAACAATGGATCACGACTTCGCAACTGATTCATTGGGCACTGATAAGGATGGCAACCCAGTTCTCTTGAAGGATATCTGGCCATCAGCGCAAGAGATTCAAGATGTTATCGACTCATCAATCTCATCAGAGATGTTTACCAAGGATTACGCAAGCGTCTTCGATGGCGATCATCGCTGGAAGTCACTTGATACGCCCACTGGAAATACATTTGAGTGGGATCCAAAGTCAACCTATGTTCGTAAGCCTCCTTACTTCGAAGGAATGCCTGCACAGCCAACTCCTGTAAAGGACATTGCAGGTGCTCGTGTACTTGCAATCCTTGGCGATTCTGTAACAACTGACCACATCTCACCTGCAGGAAATATCAAGGCGGATTCACCAGCAGGTAAGTATCTCGAAGCCAATGGCGTCGATCGTAAGGACTTTAACTCTTACGGATCTCGTCGCGGCAATCATGAAGTAATGATTCGCGGAACTTTTGCCAACATTCGTTTGAAGAACCTGCTTCTTGATGGCGTTGAGGGCGGATTCACTCGCAACTTCCTCAACAATGGCGAGCAGTCAACAATTTATGATGCATCCGTTGCATATCAAGCAGCATCAACTCCACTCGTCATCCTTGCAGGCAAGGAGTACGGCTCAGGATCTTCACGTGACTGGGCGGCGAAGGGAACTGCGCTGCTCGGAGTCCGTGCAGTGATTGCTGAGAGCTTCGAACGTATTCACCGCTCCAACCTCATCGGTATGGGCGTTCTTCCATTGCAATTTGTAGATGGTCAGAATGCACAATCTCTCGGCCTCACTGGTGAAGAGACCTTTACGATCTCAGGTATCACCGCCCTCAACGATGGTGGAATTCCAAAAGAGGTACAGGTCACTGCGGGGGATAAGACTTTCGCGGCAAAAGTACGCATTGATACACCCGGCGAGGCTGACTACTATCGCCACGGCGGCATCATGCAGTACGTGTTACGTTCTCTTCGCGGGTGACTTAGACTCACCTCTATGCTCGAATCACTGAAAGGTCCACAAGACCTCAAGGCGCTCAGCCCTGCACAACTTGCAGAGCTCAGTGCAGAGATTCGTGCCTTCTTAGTCGAGAAAGTTTCACGTACCGGTGGTCACCTCGGTCCCAATCTCGGAGTCGTAGAGCTCACGCTCTCAATCCACCGCACCTTTGACTCACCGAAGGATCTCGTGCTCTTCGATACTGGTCACCAGTCATACGTTCATAAGATCGTGACAGGGCGCGCAGATAAGTTTGATGGGCTACGTCAACGAGGCGGTATTGCTGGATATCCCAACCGTCGCGAATCCGATCACGACGTTATTGAAAATTCACATGCATCGACTGCACTCTCTTGGGGCGATGGAATCTCTCGTGGCTTTGCACTGACAGGTCAGAGAGATCGCCACGTAGTTGTCGTTGTAGGAGATGGCGCACTCACCGGCGGAATGTCATGGGAGGCGCTTAATAACATTGCAACTGCGGAAAATCGCAATTTGGTAATCGTTGTAAACGATAACGAGCGTTCTTACTCTCCAACTATCGGTGGACTCGCACAGCATCTCTCTACTCTTCGAATGACTCAAGGTTATGAGCGATTCTTGGATTGGGGTAAGGAAGTTCTTCAGAAGACTCCGGTTGTGGGTGCGCCTATTTTTGAAACCCTTCACGGAATGAAGAAGGGCATCAAAGATATTGTTGCTCCTCAAGGCATGTTTGAAGATCTCGGCCTTAAATACATTGGCCCTATCGACGGACATGACATTGCTGCGATGGATCGCGCTCTACAGCAGGCAAAAGAATTCGGCGAGCCTGTATTGGTGCACGTCATCACTGAAAAAGGGCGCGGATATAGCCCTGCCATTGCAGATGAGGCCGAGAAGTTCCACGCTGTCGGCATTGTCGATCCCGAAACAGGTTTACCTGTTAACGCGAGTAAAACTTCTTGGACTGATGTCTTTGCCGATGAACTATTAACTATCGGCGAGACGCGACAAGATATTGTTGCAATTACCGCAGCCATGCTCGGTCCAACTGGCCTCGATAAGTTCCAGAAGGCTTTCCCAGAGCGCACAATCGATGTGGGAATTGCAGAGCAGCATGCAGTAACAAGTGCCGCAGGTATGGCATATGCGGGCCTACACCCAGTTGTTGCGGTCTATTCAACATTCCTCAATCGCGCCTTCGATCAATTGCTTCTCGATGTTGCACTACACGGCGCTGGCGTCACCTTTGTTCTCGATCGAGCAGGCGTGACAGGAGATGATGGACCGTCACACCATGGTATTTGGGATATGGCTCTTACTGGAATTGTTCCTACCTTGGCAGTTGCAGCCCCTCGTGATGGTGCGCGACTTCGCCAGGCACTAGCTGAAGCACTTGAGATTAACGACCGCCCAACGCTCCTTCGCTTTCCAAAGGGCGCAGTGCATGCAGATATACCTGCCTTTGAAAGTCGTGATGGCGTAGATGTTCTCTATCGTGGCGAGAGCGCGGATGTATTGCTGGTCAGCGTCGGTGCGATGGCACCACTTGCAGTTGAAGCAGCATCTCAGGCATATCGTGAAGGTGTTGGCGTAACTGTGATTGACCCACGTTGGGTAAAGCCACTTCCTGCATCACTGATCACCATGGCACAGCGCTACAAGAGCGTAGTTGTCATTGAGGATGGAATCCGCCATGGCGGAATCGCATCGTCGCTATCTGAGATGTTCCGTGACGCACGACTTGAAATAGCAATCCATAGCATCGGCGTACCACTTGAATTTATCGAACACTCCAAGCGCGGTGAAATCCTGGAAGATCTAGGAATCACTGCTCAGAAGATTGCGCGAGAAATCGTAGAGTGGAGCTCTACTTCAGTACCGATGCGATTCCCGGAGCATGAAAACGCTGACCGGCCGCAGACTCGCTAATTCCCTCGCGATCTAAGAACGGCAAGATTCCACCGAGGTGCATTGGCCATCCCGCACCAAGCAACATGCAGAGGTCAATCTCAGCAGGGGTAGAGACAACACCTTCATCGAGCATCATGCGCGCCTCTTGAGCTAGAGCTGTCAGCGCACGTTGGCGTACTTGATCTGCAGTAGATGGAGTTGTTCCCTTATGAATTAAGGCAACTGCTGCAGGGTTGGGACCCCAAGAGCCATCTTCGTTCTTGATATAGAAAGTCTTAACGCCCTCCTTGACCATCGCCTGCATAGTAGGAGAGATGCGATAACGCGGACCGAGGTTCTCATGGAGAGTTTCGGCAACATGGAGAGCAACACCAGGGCCAACGAGACCGAGAAGTTCAAATGGACTCATTGGGAAACCGATTGAGCGCATTGCATTATCTGCAACGGCTGGATCGGTTCCTTCATCAACAGCATCGGTTATCTCGCCCATAAAGCGAGTCAAAAGTCGGTTCACAACGAAGCCCGGCGCATCCTTACAGATGATCATGGTCTTCTTCAGATTCTTACCAACCTCAACCGCAGTTGCAGTCGTTGCATCATCTGTCTTTGAAGTACGAGCAACTTCAAGCAGCGGCATGATTGCCACTGGATTGAAGAAGTGGAAGCCAACAACGCGCTCCGGGTTTTTCATTCCCTCGCTCATACGTTCAACTGAGAGGGATGAGGTATTAGTCGCGAGGACGCACTCAGGGGAGACAATTTCCTCAAGAGCCTTGAAGAGCTCCTGCTTCAGCGATAACTCTTCAAAGATTGCTTCGATTATGAAGTCACACCCTGCATAGACGGACTTGTCGGCAGAACCTGTGACAAGTGCCGCAAGGCGTTGTGCGGTCTCGGCGCTCATGCGCTTCTTCTCTACCAATTTTGTGAGCTCTGCATGAACCCAGGCGACACCCTTATCGGCACGAGCTTGATCGATATCTGTCATTACAACAGGGCACTTGAGATTGCGGACTAGGAGAAGAGCTAGCTGAGATGCCATTAATCCTGCACCGACAACACCGACCTTGCTTACCTTGCGAGCAAGGTTTGCCTTAGGAGCACCCTCTACCTTCTTGCGCTTCTTTTGAATCATATTGAATGCATAGAGAGATGCGCGAAGCGGATCTGACATCACGAGATCTGCAAGAACCTGATCCTCAGCATCAAAACCTTCGCCATTGGTGCAGGTTTTAGACGCCGCAATAAGTTCAAGAGCTTTGCGAGGAGATGCGATATCTGCACCGCCAAATTTCTTGAGTGCTGCCGCCTTACCGGTGGCTAGTGCTGCATCCCATGCTGGATCGTTGCTGTAATCATTACGTTCGATCTTTGTCGCACCCGAGAGGATGGAGGCTGCAAAGCCACAAGACTTTTCGAGGAAGTCAGCTGGTTCGAATACTGCATCGACAACGCCGAGCGCCAAAGCATCTTTCGCCTTCATCATGGTGTTGTTATTGAGAGCGTTGAGAATAATTACTTGAACAGCCTTCTCTGGACCAATCAACTTAGGTAGCAGCGTTGCACCGCCCCATCCCGGAACAAGTCCAAGGAATACCTCTGGGAGAGCGGTAAATGCAGTTGATGCGAGAGTGCGGTACTTGGAATGAAGTCCAATCTCAAGTCCACCACCGAGGGCTAAGCCATTGATAAAGGAGAAGGTTGGAATATCAATCTCACCGAGGCGTCGGAAGACATCGTGTCCAAGCTTTCCAATAGCAAGTGCTTGATCGCGCTCTGTCAGAAATGACATGGCAGAGAGATCTGCACCTGCTGCAAAGATAAATGGCTTTCCGGTTACTGCAATTGCTGCCGGTTTGTGAGAGAGAGCTTCAGTGATTGCCGCATCGAGCGATGCAACGGATTGAGGACCAAGTGTGTTGGGACGTGTGTGATCGAGTCCGTTATCAAGAGTGATAAGAGCAAGAATTCCCTTGAAACCAAATGGAGTCAGATCAACATCGCGAACCTTTGCAACGGTGATGACTTCTTCAGGAGCACCTTCTGGAAGCACGAGAGCTGTAGCCATTTACTTATTACCTCCTGTGAAGTGTGGGTTCTCCCAAATTACTGTTCCGCCCATGCCAAGTCCGATACACATTGTTGTGATGCCATATTGAACTTCTGGATGAGCTTCAAATGTGCGAGCTAAATTAATCATTAAACGAACGCCAGATGATGCAAGTGGGTGACCAACGGCGATGGCGCCTCCATAAGGATTAACGCGAGGATCATCATCACTGATTCCGAAATGTTCAAGGAAAGCGATGACCTGGACCGCAAAAGCCTCATTAATTTCAAAGGCACCGATATCAGAAATCTTCAGACCTGCCTTAGCAAGGGCCTTCTCTGTCGAAGGAACTGGTCCATAGCCCATTACCTCAGGCTCTACACCTGCAAATGCAAAGGTCACCATCTTCGCTTTAATAGGAAGGCCAAGCTCCTTGGCTTTTTCTTCACTAGCTAGGAGTGCGATGGTTGCACCGTCATTGATGCCAGATGCATTTCCTGCGGTGACGCGCCCACCTGGTCGGAATGGAGTCTTTAAGCCCGCAAGCCCCTCCATTGTTGTTGTTGGACGAGGACCTTCATCGGCAGAGACGATAGTCCAGCCAAGTTCTTCAGATCGCGCTGCTGTTGGAATGAGATCGCGTTGAATCAAACCTTCTTCGTAAGCTTTCGCGGTTTTCATCTGTGAGTTAAATGCATAACGATCTGCGCGTTCTTTTGTAATCGACGGATATCGATCATGAAGACGTTCGGCAGTAGCACCCATTGACATTGCATCAGGGTCAACAATCTTTTCGGCCAAATAGCGAGGATTGGGATCCATGAGTTCGCCCATTGGATGATTTCCCATATGCTCAACACCACCTGCGAGAGCGAGATCAATTGCGCCCATTGCAATTTGTCCGGCAACTGTTGTTGTCGCAGTAAGTGCACCTGCACACCATCGATCGATGGAGTAACCAGGAACTGTGTTGGGTAATCCTGCAAGCAGTGATGCGCTGCGACCGATGTTCATTCCTTGATCACCAGTCTGCGTTGCAGCTGCAATTGCTACATCGTCAATCTGATTAAGGGGCAGAGTCGGGTTGCGCTCGATGAGACCGCGCATAGCGCGAATCAGCAGGTCATCGGCTCGAGTATTCACAAATGCGCCACCGGACTTACCAAAAGGCGTGCGGACGGCATCAACGAGAACAACGGTGCGTGACATCAAGGGCTCCTTCAACGAGTTGAGGCTTTTAGGTTACTCGTCGGTAGCCCAAATGGCTACGAGGAAGGCGAACTTTTATTCGGAGACTTGAGTGTCCTCTTCGGGCTCTGGAAGCTCCATCGGCTCATCTTGCTCGAGGGCGTGCATCAAAATTGGCGCTGCAACCTCAATCTGCCACTCACGGGCGCCCATCTTTCGTAGCAGTTGTTTCACTTCGGCCGGATCGGGCAACTGCCAACAGATCTGTCGTAAGAATTCAGGTGTGAGGAGATTTTCAACGGGGAGTTCGAGCTCGGAAGCCTTAACCGCCATTTCAAAGCGGGCATGAGAGAGCGGGATGTATTTCTCTGGAAAACGATCACGCCAAATCTTGATTGGTGGAAGCGCATCGCTCTTGCTACGTGATTGAGGACATTCTTCTTCTGGAAGAGCGAGAGCCGCAGCTATAGCGTTGAGCCAGCGGGGAGTATTTTCAAACCAACGAGCGCGAAGTCCGATTGGTCGCAAAACCTTTTCGAGTTCGCGCTTGGTTGTAATTGGTGAAGCATCGCTAGCCAAAGCGATGGTGGAGATTGCCATATCGGAGAGCACTCTGCCGGGAGAGATATCCAGGTGAGCGGCGAGATCATCCCGCGCCTCCCATAGCGCCTTCACAACCGCAAGCTGTGAGCGCTTCTTCACTTTATGCATGCCGGAGGTGCGTCGCCATGGATCAATACGTTTTGGCGCAGGGGGAGCGGTCAAGATTGCTGCGAACTCTTGGCGAGCCCACTGGAGCTTCTTCTTCTCTATTAAAAGTTTCTCAATCTCATTGCGAAGTTCGATGAGAAGTTCTACATCGAGTGCGGCGTAATTGAGCCAATCTTCCGGAAGAGGTCGTACCGACCAATCTTGCGCGGAATGTTCTTTTGCCAATCCAATATCGAGAAGTGATTCAACAAGTGCACCAAGACCTACTCGAGGTAGACCCACCAAACGACCCGCTAATTCTGTATCAAAGAGGATTGAGGGATTTAAACCAAGTTCACGAAGACATGGAAGATCTTGTGTACTGGCATGAAGAATTACCTCTTCGCCCTGCCATAGTTGATTAAGTTTTTCAAAGTACGGGCTGCCAACTCCAAATGGAATGGGATCAATCAGATGGAGACCGCCGTCGGTCCGCTTTATTTGAATGAGATATGCGCGTGAGCTGTATCGATAACCTGATGCACGTTCTGCATCTACTGCAAATGGTCCGCTTCCCGCAGCAAGTTGAGAGAGCATCTCCTCGAATTGTTCTGGTGTGGAAACTAGTTCAGGAAGCCCCAGATATGGCGCGGTGAGAAGTTCAGCCACGTCGACGAGCAGAACTAATAGGAGCTACGCCTTCAGCCAATGGAGGCAGACCTGCAACTTCGCTGATGAAGTTGCACCATGCTTGCACGTGAGGAACGAGTTCTTCTGGAGTAGTCAAAATCGGTGACCATGAGGCACGAATCTCAATCTCAGATTCATCGTGGCGAGAAGAGAGCTTTCCAAATGATGCACTGGACACTCGTGTAACAGTTCCAGAGGGTGCACTGTAGAGAGCATCTGCCTCTTGCAAGCTATCGAGCAGCCAATTCCAGCCGACCTCAGGTAGCAATGGATCTGCTTGCATATCCGAATCAACTGTGGCGCGCATAAATGTCACGCAGCGGTATTCACCTTCCCACGTATCTTGTCCGCCTGGTTCGTGCAAAATGACGAAGCGACCAGATGCAAGTTCATCTTCTTGCTCACCGAATAGACCGTTGCTGACATCGGCTGTAAAAGCGAATGAATATTGTGCGAGTTTCTGTGGAGCTGGAACTTCTTCAAGCTCAATCTCTGCACGCGGAGTGAATTCTCGAATGATTGAAATCATCGATTCGAAAGAGAAAGGAGAGCGGGAATTCACTGGTCAATTCTAAAGATGAATGGCTCCTTTTACTGGGAGGTCAGCTGTGAAGATTCGGTAAGGTGCGCCTATGGCGACCCTCCTTGCTCTTCTCTCCAGTCTCTTATGGGGCAGTGCTGATTATCACGCTGGAAATCTCAGTAAGAGATTGCCAAGCATGGCAGTTCTGGGAATCAACCAAGCCTTTGGGTTGCTCTGTGGAATAGCGCTCATTCTGATCTCGGGTGGATGGATTTCTCCATCGATGAGTTCACAGGGCTATCTCGTTAATGGAGCTCTCGCCGGGTTATCGGGTTATGCAGGGTTGCTCTGTCTCTATGCAGGACTCTCATCTGGACGCATGGGCGTTGTCTCTCCGATCAGTTCTCTTAGCGTTTTAATTCCACTCTTCTTTGCATTTGTGATTGAAGGCGACCGGCTCTCCACGCCAGTAACTATGGGAGTCATTGCAGCCGTCATCGGAGGATTTCTTGCAAGCGGTCCAGAAATTACCCAAGGCCTTCCAGTTCGACCCGTCCTTCTTGCACTCGGGGCAGCGTGCGGCTTCGGAGCGGCGCTGACATTTATGGCTATCGGCTCGCAGGAGAGTTCGTTGTTGACGATGACAACGATGAGAGCGACGACATTTGTAGTCAGCGCTTCATACTTCGTTAAGTCACGAGGTTTCGGGGGAGTAACGAGAAAAGATTTGCCTTTGCTCGCCGCAATAGGCGTAGCTGACTTCTCAGCCAACCTACTTCTTGGCGTTGCAACGACGAAGGGTCTGGTGTCGATTGCAATGGTACTCGGATCTCTCTATCCGATTGCGACTGCAGTACTTGCGTATATCTTCCTTCATGAACGATTACATAAAGTGCAATACATTGGCGTTGTTTTAGCTGTCAGTGGAGTCGCGCTTATATCTGCATTGCAGTAATCGCGTTCCATCAACTTCTTCATCGGAGATGATGGCGAAGCTTTTGAGCAAGAGATCTTTCTCAATGAAGTGTCCATCACCATTGATGGGCGAAATCGACAGTTCTAATTGGTCAATCACTCCTTCATTGACCATCGCAAGCAGCAACTGACCGCCTGCTTCCACGACGATATCTTCTTCGATACGTCCATCAATTCGACGAGTAATTTCTGCAAGGTTTCTCTCGACGGTAACTTGTTGCATCAACGGATGAGGAAAGGTGAGCGGCTCTAAATTTCTAGTGAAGACAAAGATTGGCTTTGAACTCTTCTCGTAACTTTCAATCTGTGCGCTCTGCTTGCCGATGATGAAGGCGCCGGCGCTACGATGTCGGGCTAGAAAACGAGCGCGGTCGGCTGGCGTTGATAGGTGCGATGACTTTCCGCCTAACGAGGAGGCGCCATTTGCTCCGAGAAGAAATGAAGCGATAACGGCCATTTGAGAAGAATAAACCTGCCTTGAGCGAGATTCACACCATATTTTCAGCGTGAGCCACCGATTTGAGTTGAGATTGGCGGAATTACTTGGTTAGCCTTCCCTAATGAGAATCCGCCAGCTGGCTCTACGCGCCTGCGCAGTGGCAACGGCCGCCGCACTTTCTTGGTTGATTCCTCCTTCCGCGCAAGCCGCTCCGACTCTGGCTCAGATTCAAGCCCAGGTCAACGACCTTCAAGATCAAGCGACAGCTGCGGCTGAGGGTGCTCAAGAGGCTAAGGTGAAGTTGGCAACCTTGCAGCGCAGCCTTAATGGCATCCAGGCTCAAGCAGCAATCCAGGGCAAGAATGTCGACTCCATCTCTCGCAATCTTGGTGTGATCGCCGTCAACCAATATAAATCTGGATCTCTGAGTCAGAGCCTAGAGCTCCTCTTCTCCAGCGACCCAACTCTCTATCTCAGCTCTGCTGGTTCTCTCGAATCGATTACTCGTCAGAAATCTATTCAGCTCAAGAAGTACCAATCAGCGACCCAGAAGCTGAATGCAACATCCATGACGGTGGCAGACCGCCTGGCGCAGGTTAAAGTTTTGCAGAAGAAGCTGGCTCAGCAGAGCGCAGTTGCGCAAGAGAAGTTGAAGAAGGCTGAAGCCATCCTTGCAAAGCTGAAGAAGGAAGATCGCGAGCGTCTGGCAAAACTTGCCCAACAGCAGGAAGATGCCGACCAGGCAAGCTCACTTGCACAGGCTAAATCACTTGGTGGAATATCCGGTCGTGCAGGACTTGCCATCAAATTTGCCTTTAAGCAGATTGGTGATCGATACGTCTTTGGTGCAGATGGAATGACTTACTGGGATTGCTCTGGCCTCACAATGCGCGCTTATCAAAGCGCAGGAGTAAATCTTCCACATTCATCTGCTGCGCAATCTCGCATGGGAAAGTCGATTGCATTTAATCAGAAGAAGCCAGGAGACCTACTCTTCTTTGGTCGACCTGTATCTCATGTCGGAATCTATATCGGTGGCGGAAAGATGGTGCATGCACCTCGATCTGGCTCCCGCGTAAAGATTGCTGATGCTTCAGCGCTCGGATCCAAGAGATTGGTAGCGGTTCGTCGCTTCTAATGGCAGTTCAGGAAAAAATTCTCTGCATTACAAATGACTTTGGCCCACGTGCTGGCGGAATCGAAACTTTTGTTATTGGATTAACCGAACGTATGCCTCATAGCACGGTCGTTGTCTATACATCTGCCCAAGGCGATACGACCTCCTACGATGCGCAATGGCTGGATAATTTCGGTGTTGAAGTCATTCGAGATAAATCAAAGATTCTCCTTCCTACACCTCGAGTTGCTCGCGCGGTACGTGAACTTGTGCGTGAGCGCGGAATTTCAAAGGTCTTCTTTGGAGCTGCAGCACCTCTAGGTTTACTTGCAAAAGGTCTCCGTCGTGCAGGTGTGAGAAGAATTGTTGCACTGACTCATGGACATGAAGTCTGGTGGGCAAAGGTCTTTCCATTTACTCTCGCCATCCGCCGTATTGGAAAGTATGTCGATACGCTGACCTATCTTGGAAGTTTTACCCGTAATGAAATTGCACGTTCTCTCTCAACGAGGGCGCGAGAATCAATGGTGCGTATAGCGCCAGGAATTGATACCTCGCACTTTGCGCCAAGTGATTCAGCGGAACAACTCAAAAAAGAGTTAGATCTCGCAGGCAAACGAGTGATTGTTAGCGTTGGCCGATTAGTACACCGTAAAGGTCAAGATACTTTGGTTGAGGCTCTACCCGAGATCGTCTCTGCCTTTCCTGATGCACATCTTCTCTTTGTAGGTGTCGGACCGCATCTTGAGTACATTCATAAGCGAGCGATTCAGCTCAACGTCCTGCAACACATCTCCTTTGTAGGACGTGTGCAGTACAGCGAACTTCCGCGCTTTATCTCTGTCGGTGAAATCTTTGCAATGCCAAGTCGTTCGCGATTAGCCGGTCTTGAAGTCGAAGGGTTGGGAATCGTCTACCTTGAAGCGAGTGCATGTGAGCTTCCTGTCATCGGGGGATTATCAGGTGGTGCACCGGATGCCGTGCTTGAGGGCGAGACTGGATTCGCTGTGGATGGACTTAACCCATCTGCAGTTGCTGCAGGCGTCATTCGTCTTTTAGAAGATCCACAGTTAGCGAAAGCTATGGGCAAGCGTGGACGTCAATGGATCATTGATGAGTGGGAGTGGCGCCACTGGTCAGAACGCTTCAACGCCCTCTTCTAATTATTCTGAAGCGCTGCAATTGCTTCGACCCGATTTCGCACATCTAGTTTTCTATAAATCGATGTGAGATGACTTTTTACCGTTGCCTCTGAGTTGTGTCTCTTCATCGCGATTTCACGTGTTGTTGCTCCGGTAGCAATATCCATCAGAATCTCTCGCTCTCGAATGGAGAGGAGATGAATTCGAGATTCAATCAAGCTCTTGCCCCTGCTGCTAGGGGAGAGTTTCTGCAGAAGGGCTTCAACTTCTTCAGACATGTAAGCGCCTGGCATATCTCGATGGAATATTTCATCAAAGCCTAACTGTCTTGCCGCCTCGCTGGTGGCCCATCGGTTCTCGTTTGAAATCAGTATCGCAATCGTTCGAGGCGAAGCACGCTTAATTGTGGGAGCAAGTATTAAACCATCGCCATCTTCCAGAGCGCTCTCGACGAATATGCAATCAAATTTCTCGGTCCGAAGTGTCGCTAGAGCGCTACGAAGGGAAGTTAAATGACGCTGAAATTGCGCGCCATGGTGAAGGAGAAAGATCTCCAATTCAGCAGGGATGCAATCCTTGTGACCTACAACTAAGAAACGGGTGCGCTTATATCTATCTGTAGCCACCGAAGAACTCCTCCCTTAAGAGTTTGGGAGATACTCCTATAGCTACACGTCAATTTTAAAGCGTGATACCCCTACTCTTTTGTGTAGAGAGCTGCGATGGTGTCTGCGTATTGAGCTGCAACAACGTGACGCTTGACTGATAGTTTCGCAGTGAGTTGACCCCCTGCAATTGTGAAATCATCAGGGAGGATTGCAAACTTTCGAATCGATTCCGCCTTGGAGACTGCCTTATTGGCTTCGTCGACAGCAGTCTGAATCACTGCATTGAGATCAGGATCGTTGACGAGTGTGGCAACTGTTGCGCCAGTCTTATGGTTAGCTGCAATCCACCCCTTAATCATCTCTGGGTCGATAGTGATGAGGGCAGCAATAAATGGCTGGTTGTCACCAACAACCATGCATTGACTGACAAGTGGATGAGCGCGCAAACGATCTTCAAGGACGGCAGGAGCAACGTTCTTGCCACCGGCTGTAACAATGAGTTCTTTCTTGCGACCTGTAATGTACAAGAATCCTTGCTCATCAAGTCGACCAAGGTCACCTGACTTAAACCAATGATCCTGGAAAACCTCTTGATTTGCAGCATCGTTCTGCCAATAGCCACGCATCACGATAGGTCCACCAATAAGGACTTCACCATCTTCTGCAATCTTGATTGAAGTGCCTGGAATTGGCTTACCAACTGAACCAACGCGAAGGTCTGTGCTGAGATTGAGCGTTGCACCCGCAGTTGTTTCAGTGAGTCCATAACCTTCAAGAATTGTGATGCCAGCACCGCGATAGAAGTGACCGAGTCGCGCACCGAGTGGGGCGCCTCCTGAAATCGCAGCTTCTACTCGGCCACCGAGAGTATGGCGAATCTTTGAGTAGAGAAGGACATCAAAGAGCTTATGCTTGAGCGAGAGCATCGGCTTAAACTTCTTTGCATCAATGTTCTCTGAGTATGCGATTGCAACTTCAGCGCCCTTTCGGAAAATCTTTCCCTTGCCCGCAGCTTCGGCCTTTGCCTCTGCTCCGTTGTATACCTTTTCAAAGATACGAGGAACAGCAAGAACGAATGTTGGCTTAAATGATGCGAGGTCTGGGAGCAATCGAGCCTGTACATCTGCGCAATGTGCGAGATGAAGTCCTGCTGAGATAG
>JACCDQ011300415.1_pt1 | contig 22119 bp, 19 predicted proteins | sample 7446031 | NCBI WGS metagenome assembly JACCDQ01 (sample SAMN15323442, study PRJNA562643) | freshwater metagenome | isolation source: river surface water | place: USA:Blue River Watershed | collected 2017-08-17
AGACATTGCTATGAAGCTATATGAACGTTTTTGCGATGACTTTGATGAAAAGAAAATTTATCGAATTCGCTTTACTGAACTTATTGAATGGGTTTTGGAAATCCCTGAATTTGTTGGAAAAAGAGAAGATTGCAACGAAGGTTATTTAGAAATGATCCAATCACAATGGGTCTATGAATGGCGCGATAATCAGTAGTTCAATTGAACATAGATTTACATTATTTGACTCAAATTTTTTAAAATAATTTATGTCAAATAATCCTTTTTTCTAGTTTAATTAATTTGCCGAACTGGAGTCTTTGATACTAGCTAACTTCCGATTCTTTATATTTTTTGCTAACTTCGAGTTTCAATGAATTGTAGTTTAACGAATGGCCTAATAGGCTTTATCTCTTTTTTTGTATTCAATGTCGTTCAAGCTCAAACTGGAACTACTCATAATTTACCACATCAACATGGTACTTCACAGCTTGGAAATGTACAAACTGACAATGTTCAAGGTTTGGAAAAAACTACCCTTTATGAAGGGAATGTTTTAAATCCTGAACCTTGTGGACATTCACACGTAATTAATCAATTAGATAATCAATTTCCAGGTTTCAAATCTCAGTACAATCAGCAATATTTGCAATCGGTAAGGGCCTCAAAAAACATTCAAAAACGCAAACGTATCATTACCGATACAACCTATTTTTACGATACAATTTACACGGTTCCCGTAGTATTTCACGTTCTTTACAACAACAGTTCTGAGAACATTCACGATAGCTTATTAATTAATCAAATTGAAGTACTTAATCGCGATTTTCGCAGATTTAATAAGGATTCCACTAATACACGAAGCTTTTTCAAATCCAGAGCAGGTGATGCGAAAATTGAATTTGTACTTGCGGGAGTTGATCCGAATGGAAATCCTACCAATGGAATTATTCGTAAAGCAACCTCTGTAGCCTCTTTTGGAAGAACTAACGGATCAATCAATAACAACATGAAGTCTTCGGCAAACGGTGGCGATGATCCTTGGAATCCCCAAAAATACATCAATGTTTGGGTATGCGATTTATCCGCAAACGGACAAGATGCTTTGCTCGGTTTTGCATATCCACCATATGGACATCCTTCTTGGACTTCGCAATCCTGGGTAAATGATCCCCAGCAGGGTGTAGTTTTACATTATAAAGTTACCGGAAGAAACAATCCCAATGCAAAGAATAATGCTACTCTTGCTGCTGCTAATGAAGGACGTGTGGCGGTGCATGAATTCGGGCATTATTTTGGATTACGACATATTTGGGCTGATGATCAGTTTTCTGCGAATCGTTGTCTTTTAGATGATTATATTGATGATACCCCGATTCAAGGTGTAGGTGCTAATTTTAATTGTAACTTGAGTTCAAACACCTGCTTTGAGCCCAATGATCTTCCTGATATGATTGAAAATTACATGGATTATTCGACTCATGATTGTCAGAATTTGTTTACCCGACGTCAAGTAGAGGTAATGAGAAATGCGCTAACATCCTACAGAAGCAATATTATTGTAGATATGCGGGTTGAGACCAAAATGCGTGTTTTTGACACCGTGATTTACGACAAAGTTCTCATTTACTCACAACCAATCAATAATAAACTCATTATCGAAGTAAAAAACACGGATTTATTAGATAATTTAACGGTAGAAACCTATGATATTTTAGGTCAGAAAGTTATTCCCAATCATACTTTAGTTGCAAATGAAACGGTATTTTCAACTAATAACTTTGCTACAGGGGTTTATGTAGTAGTTCTAAGAAAACCGAATGGCGATGTGGTAAGGAAACAAAAAGTTTGGATTGAGTAATCTGATTGGCACCTGATTGGCAAGTGTAATGGAATGAATCAAGTGTGGTGGAATGAATATCATTGATATTTACCATTACTTTAAACCCCAACCATAATTTTACCAATTGCCATGAGCATTTTCTGCATTTCTAATTTAATTTGAATTTCAAAGTGAAGAAAGTCGCTTCGGCTAATCTCATTTTCTTGTTCGGCGTTTTTAAGAAAAGTCATTAAAGCACTAGATCGGGTGTATGCTTCTTCAATTTCATGCAAGATTTGGAGCTTTTTGTGAGATTGTTTATGTCTGCACTGATATAAAAACAGAGCAGTGCTGATTATCTCTTCTTTTACCCGTTGACTGATGCTGTTGTTGCTTCTTTTTAAGTTTGCTTCGAATGCTATCTTTCCAAAATCTTTGGCTAAACGCGAAACAATCGGCTCATGGATTGTGGGTTCAGCCACTTGGTTTTCAAATTTCATGTTCGGATTTTCCAATTCGGGTGACTGATTTTCAAATAAAGTTTCACATTCCAAAATCTCTTTTATACTCTTCATACTCTTTAAATTAATGAAACAAATCTCGCAGCATGCAACGCGTTTATTCGTTAATTAGTCGTGTATAAACGGGTATATCCGTTTTATTTTGTATCTTTGCCACTGTTATATCGTTCTGATGATTTCGCGTCGTTTAGTGAGAATTAAAACCCTTCAAACTCTGTATTCTTGGAATCAGAGTGAAGAAGTTGATTTATCCATTTTCTCAAAGGAGCTGTACTCCCGTATTCAAGAAGTACACGATTTTTATTTGTTCTTATTGGACTTTCCGTATCAACTGCAACAATTTGCCCTCGATAAACAAGAGGTTGAAAAAAACAAGTACTATCCCGACAAATCCAAAATTCAGTATTATTCTTTACTCAACAACACACCTTTAATAGGGAAAATTCATCAATCTTTATTAGCACATGATGAATATACTACCTTTGATTGGTCTGCATTAGCAGGGCAGATGGATGGTTTTTATAATACCTTGAAATCGTGGGACTTTTCATCGGATTATACGTTTTTTCTCGAACCTAATTTGCAACAGCAAAAGGAATTTGTTGATCAAATATTCTTTGCTTTCATCGAAACAAATGAAGCTTTTAACAATTCTTTAGAGGAAATAAATCCCTCTTGGTACGATGATATGCCTTTTGCTTTTCGTGAAATTCAACGTATTTCAACCGTTGATCGCGATCGAGTAAAAATCAATCTAGCCCCTTCCATCCAACCCAAAGATGAAGAGGTTTTGATGGGAGCACAATTGTTGTCTAAAACGGTGAATAATAGTAAGATGTATGAAGAGTTAATTGGTACCGTTACCGAAAATTGGGATCCTTCTCGAATTGCTGTAATGGATTTATTGATTTTGAAATTGACATTAACCGAGTTTTTACATTTTCCGGATGTTCCTTTGAAAGTTACAATCAACGAATATTTAGAAATTACTAAAAATTATTCAACTCCTAATAGTTCGAAGTTTGTTAATGGAATTATGGATAAATTGCGAATTGATTTAGAAGGAAAAGGTCAAATTCATAAGTCTGCTCGAGGAATGAAATAAACCGGCTTTTTCTATTGGAAATCGCAAATTAATCAATGTTAATAATTATGAAAAACCATCAATCGTTCGTTCAAATTAAATGGAATGCATTTGCTTTATTAGCTGTATTCTTAACACTCGTAATTTCATCTTGTAGTTCTACCGAAAACAGAGATATGGAAGCGTCCGAAATAGAAGCCTCCAATCCAGAAAACCCAAACAAAGGTCCCAAGGGTCAATTTCAATTTGTGGATTCAGTTTTTAATTTTGGTCAAATCAACGATGGCGAAGTAGTTGAACATACCTTTAGATTCAAAAATATTGGAAAAGGGCCTCTTTCCATCGTAAAAGTGGAAGCTTCATGTGGATGTACTACTCCTAAATGGACGAAAGAAGTTGTTCCTCCCGGTGGAGAGGGTAGTATTACAGCAACTTTCGATAGTAATGGCAAAGGGGGACCAGACAATCCATTGGTTGAGAAAAGTATTAGTGTGGATTTTGATAATACCGATAGAGGTTTTATTGTGCTTGTATTTAAAGCAAATATTTTAGCAAAATCAACGGATGGTGCTCAACATGATGGGCATTGATTTTAGGGGAATTCATCAAAAACAGAATCACATCGCACCAAAGTATTTCAAAAAGTGAATGTTCATTATGAATTAAAATTCAACATAAATAATGCAATCACTTTAGAGCAACTATAAAAAGCAATTACAAAAAATAAATAAATATACCGATGACACTTTTACAAGCAGCAGGAAGTCAAGGCATGAATCCATTCGTTTTGATGTTGATCATGGCCGTTTTCTTCTTTTTTATGATTTGGCCACAAATGCGTCGCCAGAAAAAAGCTAAAAATTTTACAGCAAGTCTAGCCAAAGGCGATCACATTGTTACAACCGGGGGAATTCATGGTAAAATTTGCCAGATTCAAGATAAATACATGGTTATTGAAATGGAAGAAGGTAAGATGAAAATTGATCCTACCGGTATTTCTATGGAAATGACGCAAGCGGCATATCCAACTGAAACCAAAACTGAAACGAAGAAGTAATTATATATTTCAATGTTAAGAGTGGGTATTACTGGGGGAATCGGAAGCGGAAAGACAACCGTTTGCGAAATTTTTAATCACCTAGGAATACCCATTTTTTATGCCGATCATCAAGCAAAAAAGCTGTATTCAGATAATTCTGAGTTAAAAGATCAACTCATTCACTATTTTGGGGATGAAACCTACATCAGTTCAACTGAAATCAATATTTTATTTTTCAAAACATTGTTGGCTTCCCCCGAAAAGAGGGAACAGCTAAATGCTATTGTTCATCCTTTTGTATTTAAACAATTCGATGATTGGGTAAGTCAACAGAATTCACCTTATGTGATAAAGGAAGCGGCTATTTTATTTGAAAGTGGAGCAAATAAAACAGTGCATAAAAGCATTGCAGTAATAGCCCCTGAAGAGGTCAGAATTGAACGAGTTAAACAACGCGACCCTCATAGAAATATCGAAGAAATTCAACGAATTATGCAATCGCAACTCAGTAATGATGAGCTTCAAAAACGAGCGAATTATACCATTTTTAATGATGGTACCCAATCATTAATTGAGCAAGTGCGAAAATTACACCAAATATTGCTCAACGAAAGTCGACATTTCTAACGCCAATTCTTTGGCTTTTGAACCAGCAGTTTCAGCAAATGACTCTGTGGAATCTGCGTAAATGATTCCTCGAGAACTATTAACCAATAATCCTAAATCGGAGTTAGCAGAAGCATGTGTAATATCGCTTAAACTTCCTCCTTGGGCTCCAACACCCGGAACCAATAGAAACGTTTCGGGAATCAGCGTTCTGATATGTTTAACGGCTTCCGCGCGGGTTGCTCCAACAACAAACATTAAATTATCTGGATTTCCCCATTTGCTCACCTGCTCAATTACGCGTTCATAGAGTTTTTTATCTTCTTCAACCTGAGATAGTTGGAAGTCTTTATGCCCATCGTTACTTGTTAAAGCCAAACAGATTACGAATTTATCTTTGAACTCCAAAAAAGGACGTAAACTATCCTCTCCCATGTAAGGAGAAACCGTGATTGCGTCAAATTTCATGGCATCGAAGAAGGCGCGTGCGTACATGGTGGAGGTATTTCCTATGTCTCCACGCTTTGCATCAGCAATTTTGAATGTTTCTTGGGGAAGTGCATTTAATGTTTCATTCATGATTTCCCAACCTTCAACACCATATTGTTCGTAAAATGCCGTATTGATTTTATAGGCAACACTATAGTTAGAAGTGCTGTCTATAATTTCGCGGTTAAAGGTTAACATACCTGAACCATTTTTGGGCAAATGATGAGGCAATTTTCCGATTTCAGTATCCAAACCAGTGCATAAATAGCTCTTTTTGGATCGTATTTGTTGGATAATGTCAGCTTTTTTCACGTGTACTGCAAAATAACACATTACTTTTCGGATTTAATTACATTTGTATAGTGCGGATTTTAATCATTTTACTCGGTTTGTTAGTTTTTCCACTGAATGCGCAGTTCGTTCAGGTAGGAGACGGAAGTTATTTGGGAACTTTTGCAGGTCCTATGAGAGTCTCTCTAAATACAAAAACGTATCAATCCAAATACGCTTATATTTTTCCGAAATCGGTTTTGGGTAATATGCAAAATGGAGATTCCATTACTTCTTTGGAATTCATGCGCTCCGATGGAGATACGTTGAAACAGAGTCGAATGAGAATGTGGCTGGTAAACACAAATCGTACAGACTTGGGAGCAACGGGAGTTAGGTTCAGCCAGGAAATAGCAGCCGCAACTTTAGTGCATGATGATAATCCGCAGAAATACATTGGTAGAGATGAGAAGTTTTATCGTTTGCCTTTGAGTAAACCTTATGTGTACGATTCTTTATCGGGTGAAAATCTACTTCTTCTCGTATTTTATGAGCAGAAAGATACTTTTAAAGCTGGAGTTTCTTTTTATTTTGAAGGCAGTGCAACTGTGAATGGGTATGGATCTCAACAAACTCAGTTTTCTGCAGGGACGTGGGCTTCTGATACCTTAAACAATATAACCGAATATCATCCCACGATTATCTTTAATTATCCAAGAAAAGATGTGGATTTGCTCGTGCGCGGAACCTATACTTTGGGAAAAATTCCATTACCATTAGGTAATCCTGATAGTGTTAAGAGCTTTGTTAGAAATGTAGGTAAAAAGGATGTTTTTGCCATGAAAATGTATACCTATACAAAAGGTTTCAACAAGCAAAAAGATAGTTTCTACATAACACTTGCAGCTGGTAATGAAAAGTTCTTTGAAGTTCCTTCTTTGTTACCCTCGAAAGTTGGTCTTGATACCGTAGTAGTTGAATCCTCAGATAAAGTGGTCTCCAATAATGTTGCTGTATCGTATCGATTGGGAAATGAAAACATGTATAGTTACCGAGATGTTACATTAACTCCGGCACCTGGTGGAATTGGTTTCAATGGTGCTCAAGGTGATTTTGTAGCTCGATTTCAAAGTAATAAATCCAAATACATCAATCAAATTTCAGTTGCCTTCGGTGCTACAGGTCGTTTGTTTCGTGTAGGGATTTGGGCCTATGATAGCATAAAAGCACGCCCAGGTAAATTGATATATCAAAGTGATTCACTTAAATCGATATCGGGAACTTATATTCTCGATTTAAAGTCACCGGTAAAGGTGGAAGGTTCTTTTTTTGTGGGTGTGCGACAGTTGGATTTAAATAATGTTGCTTTTGGATATCAAATGGAACAGCCAGTTCGCCCTCAAACATTTTTTTATGCTTCTCCACTGGGTGATACTAATTGGGTAGATTTTCATCCTAATGCGCCCTATAAATTCATTATAGAACCGCGTTTACAAGCGGATTACGATTACAGAGCTGTATTGGCTCAACTTCCTAAAGATACGTTCGATATATTGAACAAAGATACCATTGCTCCGGTTGTAATTGTTAAAAATGTTGGTGCTTTAACTTCCCCCGATAGCGTTGAAATTACTTGCGAAATCCGTGGATTAAATGTACTTCACTACAAAAAGACCATTAAGGACACCCTATCTACGGGTTTATCTCGACAATACACCATGCCCAAAGAATTTGTACCCAAAGAATTTGGTGAGCATAGGTTATTGTTTTACGTGAAACATCTTTCAGATAGAATCAATGATAATGACACCTTTAGTTCGTTGTTTTATGTCGGAGTAGTCAAAGATGTTCAAGTAAAAACAGTTTATTCTCCAACTCCGAATAGTTTATATATTTATAAAGTTGATACGCTGCAACCTTTGATTGAAATTATAAACTTGGGTTACGATAATACTCCTGCTTTTGACGCATATTGCCAAATAGTTAAAAACAATAAAGTACTTTATTCGGCTAAGATCAATCAAAGTTTACCTCGTTTTCAAACAAAATTGTTGGTTTTCCCTACCTATCAGTGTGTTGACACAGGCAAACTTAAGGTGCTTTTGTTTACTAAGATGTCTGGAGATCGAAATACCTCCAACGACACGCAGGTTCGATATATTATTGTTTATAAACAGACGGATTTTGTTGCTGATTCTATTCTATCACCCGGACTTAACCAGTCGTATGCTCAAGGAACAACTCATACATTTAAAGCACAAATTGCTAATGATGGCGTATTGCAATTAGGAAAACCTCGTGTAGTTATGAAAGTTTTTGGCCCTAATGGAAATAAGATTTATGAAGATAGTACTTCCAGAGATATTGATGGCAATTCTCAAATCATAACTACCATGCCAAGAACTTTGAAAACCAATACAAAAGGAAAATATACAGTTTGGTTAGGATCGAATGTTTCTCATGATATTTATCCAGAAAATGATAGTTTAGTGGGTGAGTTTTTTGTGGGATATCCAGTTGATTTTTATCTAGATAAAGTAGATTTATCGGATACCTTAACCAATACAGGATCCGGTTATTCATTTAATTTTAATGTGGGAAACCGAGGATTTGAAAATACACAGAACAAGGTAGATGTAAGATGTGAAATTTCGAGAAAGGGAACCATTTGGCATACTGAAGATATTACCATTACTGCCGATACATCATCGTATAAAACTTTTGCATTTTTAAAGAAGTTTAAACCCCTTTTCACTGGGGAATATGAATTAGTTGCTTACGTAAAACACCCCAATGATGTGATTAGAGCCAATGATACTTTTACCAAGAAAGTTTGGGTTTTGGTGGGTAAGGATGCATTGGTTTCAGAAATTCTAGACATTAAGGATAGTGAAATTAAATATCAGCCATCACTTCTTGACACATTGAAATTGGTGGTTCAGAATCAAGGTGTTGCGAACATGAATAACGTACAAGTTGTTGCAAAAATCTTTAAAAAGAATCAATCGGTTTTCGAATCCATTATTACAGTGGATCTGAATTCAACAGAGCAAAAAATCATCACCTTTGTTCCTTCATTGGGAAGCTTGGATACATCCATGTATCGTATTGTTTCTTACACAAGTTCTCTCGATGATCAAAATATTTTCAATGATTCAATGTCCAAGGTATTTTACGTTCGAAGAATGTCCGATTTAAGGTTGATTCAACTGGATTCGCCTTCGTTAAATGGACAATACAAATCCAACTTTCCTATGCGACCTAGAGTATTGCTGATGAATACTGGTCAAGATTCTGCTGTGCGAAACATTTCAATGAATCTACGCGTTTGGATTCTCGGTAATTCTACACCCGTTTACCAATCTCAGATTTTGTTAAATGAGTTATTACCTCAACAGGATGCTACTGTGTTTGCCATGGAGGATTTTACTCCAACTCAGCAAGGTTCATATCGTTTTGAAATTTATGCCATGAATAATTCCGACTTATGGCCCACCAATGATACTTTAAATGGAACATTTGAAGTAAGTGTGAATTCAATAAATTCTAAGAATGAATTACCATATCAACTTTATCCCAATCCAACTTCGAATCAAACGTTTATCATTAAAACGCAAATTCCATTGACTTCGATGACAGTTTCCGATGTTTTGGGAAGATCCGTTGATTTTTCTGTAAACGGGGAACAGGTTTTTGGGGGATGGAGTGAACAGTTAAACACAATGTTGGATTCCAATAATACTTTGAATTCTGGAAACAATGGATTCACTAAGGAGTGGAAGATTAAAATTCATGGAATGGAAAATTCGGGTGTTGTATATTTGAAGTTGATTTCTGAAATCGGTAGCACAACGATACCGGTTTTGTTGGAATCCAATTAATTCAAATATGAAAACAAATGTAATTTTTGCCTTAGGTGCGGGCATTATTTTGGCTTCCTGCGGAAGCATTAAACCTGAACCACCTTCCAACATGAACCAGACATTGGCAATTAAAGAATTGCCTGTAGTTACTTCAAATTTGGATATTCCAATTGAAGTAAACATGGTTCCATTTATCAACATGGCTGACTCCAAAGTCGACAAATCCTTCAAAGGATCCGATAAGCCATGTGAGGGATTGAGATATGAATACAAGTTAGATCGAGCTCCCTTTAGATATCAAGGATTAGGACTAGGAAAAATTGGCTTGGGCTTGGACTTGAAGTATGCGGCAAAAGGAGAATATTGTGCTGCATGTATGGGCGGTTCTTGTGCAGTTCCTGCTCCTGGTTTCGACATCGGTTATTCCGAACCCATGAAACGTGTGAAGGTTGAAATACAGAGTAATTTAAAAATTAAAAATGACTATAGAATTCAAAGTCAAACTGAAATCAAAGAAATTAAACCTCTAGATCCTGTTAAGGTTATTTTTGGATATGATGTTACCGATTTACTACTCAAGCAGGCACAACCGTTTATTAAAGATGCAATGAAGTCTGTAGATCAAGAAATTGGGAAATTAGATTTAAAACCATACATCAAACCCGCTTTTGATGAACTTCAAAAAGAAATTTATATTGATCAAGTGGGTTACTTGTCGTTGCAACCCAAGGAATTGGCCATTAGCGATTTGAATTTTGATAAGAACATACTTAAATTCAATGTCGGAATTAAAGCTACACCTGCAATTAAGTCTACGAGTTGGGGGTCGGTAGTAAAACCAATGCCCAATCTAAGTACGTATAAGCCATCCGGTGGTTTTGAAGTGGTAACCGATTTGAAAATGGACTTTGATTCGCTTTCAAAGCAAGTAATGTCCATGGTAAAAGGACAGAAGTTTGAAGCAGGTAAGAACTTTATTTTTGTGGATGATCTTAAGTTATTCGCGGCACAAGAACGTTTGGGTGTTGAAGTAAAATTCTCCGGAAGTAAAAAAGGAGTAATATTCCTAACAGGTAAGCCCGTATTTGACTCTGAAAAGAATGTGGTTCATGTAGAGGATTTGCAATTTGATTTATCAACCAAGAATATTCTTTTGAAGTCAGCAAAATGGCTTCTTAATGAAACGATCCGCAAAAAAATGCAAGATGCGATGACCATGGATTTGACTCCAAAAATTAACGATGCAAAGAAAACAATGAATGCATCGTTGAATCAACAAATGAGCAATGGTATAGCTTTAAAGGGCAATTTGAACACATTGAAAGTAACAGATATCCAAATTTTGCAGAAAGAACTCTTTGTAAGAGCTCAGCTTAAAGGTAAAATGTCGGTTTCAATGAAATAAACGGAAGTTAGATGTGGGTAGATACGAATTGAAAATGTTTCAAAGCAAGCTAGAATGAATCAAACATCTACGTTGCAATAACTTGAGCACAGTATGTGGTCTTATTTGGTAGAGACATTGTGTTTTGAGGATAATGTTGTAATTAAATAGATGAACCAGTAAATAAAAAGGGCAGCTATTTAGCTGCCCTTCTTCATATTTAATGGTTTTTTAATCCTGGAATTAACCAATTTTAGCAATCAAATCAGCAACACGTGAACTGTATCCAGTTTCGTTATCGTACCATCCCACAACTTTTGCTGTATTTCCAATTACTTGAGTTAAGTCAGCATCAAAAATACAGCTGTGAGTATTTCCAACGATGTCGATACTCACGATAGGATCTGTGCAATATTCTAAAATGCCTTTCATAGCACCTTCAGAAGCAGCTTTCATTGCAGCGTTGATTTCTTCAACAGTTGCAGGTTTCTTTAAGTTTACAGTGAAATCTGTAACGGAACCATCTGGAATAGGAACTCGCATCGCGTTTCCGTTTAATTTACCTTTCAAATGAGGTAATACCAATCCAACTGCTTTAGCAGCCCCTGTAGAGGTTGGAACAATGCTGTAAGCTGCAGCGCGAGCACGACGCAAATCTTTGTGAGGAGCGTCTTGCAAGTTTTGGTCAGCAGTGTAAGCGTGAATGGTGGTCATGAATCCTTCTTCAACCCCAAACAAATCATCCAATACTTTTACCATTGGAGCTAAACAGTTGGTAGTACAAGAAGCATTACTTAAAATGGTTTCAGATCCATCTAAAATAGAATCATTTACACCTAAAACAACCGTTTTAATATCACCAGTTGCAGGAGCAGAAATAACTACTTTTTTCGCACCAGCAGTGATGTGCATAGATGCTTTTTCGTCTGATGTGAAGATACCTGTACTTTCCAATACCACGTCAACACCCATTTCACCCCAAGGCAATTGCTTAGGATCTCTTTCAGCTAAAGCACGAATGGCTTTACCGTTTACATACAAATTGTTGTCGTCAGAAGTTACGGTTCCGTTGAACTTACCGTGAACTGAATCGTACTTTAATAAGTGTGCAAGTGTTGCGTTGTCTGTCAAGTCATTGATAGCAACTACTTCAACACCGGGTTTTTGCAACAAGAATTTGAATGCATGGCGCCCGATACGACCAAATCCGTTAATGGCTACTTTCATGTTTTTAAAACTATTTAGTAATTGTGTTTTGCAAAAATACAATGAAATTCTTTAACCTCTTGGTTTTAAAGGTCTAATTTCAAGATTTACATGATGAAAATTCTTTGGAGACTTCAAAGTATACAAAATTTGAGATGCAACATCCGTTGGCATGAGCATGTTGTCGTGAGCCTTTATGTTGTCAGAATGACGGAAAAAATCGGTTTTTACAGAACCAGGATAAACACAAGTTACTTTTACTCCAAAGTCGCGAACTTCTTTGTATAAAGCATCACTGAAACCTCTCACAGCAAATTTAGTGGCACAGTATCCACTTACTTGAGGATACCCTTCTAATCCTGCTATAGATGCGATATTTATTATATGAGCTTCGCCCGATTTTTTCATGGATGGTAAAGCCAATTTAGTTGCATAAAACAATCCAGTAACATTGGTATTCATCATAGAATGCCATTGTTCTAAAGGTAGATCCTCGCAAAAACCAAAATATCCTAAACCAGCATTGTTAATCAAGATATCCACTTGACCATGTTTTTCTAATACCTGTTGAAAAGCGTTTTCTAAATCTTCAAAAATTTGTACATCTGCATGTAAACAGGTGTAGTTTTCATGCTTGGTGGTACAACCACTTCTGCAAATTCCATAAACAATAGCACCATCGGCTAGTAATTGTTGAACACATTCTAAACCGATTCCTTTATTTGCACCGGTAACAATTGCGATTTTATTTTTTAATTCCATAGTTCGATAATTAATTTGGGTAAATATTATTCTGAAGAAATTGCAAAAATTTCGTCAACGAATGTTCCTTATCATTCCAATCAAAGGTGAACACGCCCAATTCTCTTTTGTTTGGTTTTTCTTGTGAATGAGAATAGGTTTTATCGTAATAAACCAACACAATTTCAATCCAACGCTTAAAATCATGTTGATCTAAAGCTATTATAGCTTCATTTGCATGTTGCCCACCCAGTTTCTTTCGCAGAATTTCGGTGCGAGATTTTAATAGTTCCACATCAAAATGAGCATACTCCTGAATTAGTCGTTGAATACGCTGATCTAACGAAACTTGAATCTTTAAAACAGAAGCAGATTCCATTTTATCCCAAGTACCTTGAGGAACAAAACAATTGCCGATGCTTCTACTTTCACTTTCCACAAATACAGGATTCATTTCACTCATTTCAGATAACACCCATCCCATTTTATTTTCAAATTCCTCGGTGCTCGGTTGAGGTAGTTGTCCCAAAGACCCAAAAGCACTACCTTTATGATTTGCTAATCCTTCCAAATCTAAAATTTGTAATCCGTTTTGTTTCAAAAGGTGTAAAATTTCCGTTTTGCCAGATCCAGTATTCCCGGAAATAGAAATAAAATGAAAGGGTCGTTCAAATTGGCTTTGAATCCATTTTCGGTAAGCCTTGTACCCCCCTTCAAGGCGAAACACAGGCCTACCACTCCATTGCATTAATGTTGAAGAAATTCCACTGCGCAATCCACCTCTCCAACAATAAAACAATAATGGTTTTTGATTTATGTTAGATAATTCGAGGTAACGCTCATAAAGTTTATGCATTTTCGGGCCAACCAGTTCAAGACCTTGATGAACAGCATCTTCCCGACCTCGATTCTTATAAGTAGTGCCTATTTTTTGTCGCTCAATATTATCTAATAAAGGCACATTAACAGCAAATGGAAAATGACCTTTTTCGAACTCGCGTTCACTGCGGGCATCAATTATTGTATAATGGTGAAGCTGCGAAATTAATTGCTCAATATGGATTGTCCTTAGGGACATATTAACCAACAATTTCCAAAACTGAGCGATAGGCAATTACGCGTTCACCATATCGTTCCCATGTTTTAGCCATAAGACCGGGTCCAAATTCTGCACGATAGCGTTCTAATGTTGCTTCTGAATCACAGGTGTATTGAATGGCATAATTAACGCCTTGGTCGTCGGAATCTTGATTGAGCAAACGAAGAATTTTATATTCAACAAAGCATCCAGTGGCCATAACTTCTGGGATGTGAATGTTTTTCATCCAATCCAACCATTCATCGGCCATAGGTTTTTCTACGTTGCAGGTAACGTTATATAAAATCATAGGTATGTTTATTCGTTTTTACATGCACTTATTTGCATTGATTGGGAAGTAAAAACGTGCAATATTAAAGTGCGGTTACTCGAATTTTGTATTGCTCCATGATTAAATTAGCCAGTAATTTCTTACTTGCTTTATCTGCTGTTTCATGGGCTTCTGCTTCGCTAGCAGCTTCAATTTCCATAGTGATAAATCGACCTACACAAACCTCATTTACATTGTTTAAACCAATGGAAGGCATACTGTGGGTAACGGCTTTACCTTGAGGATCTAATAAACCTTTTTTCGGTAAAATTTCAATTTCAGCTAAGAATTTCACAGCACAAAAATACTCTAAATTAGCCGTTTGAACGTAAATTAGCGAAAATTTATCATGAGAAAAGCGGGTTTTTATTTTTTGGGGACAATCATAGCGATTTCAATTGCTTGTAAGAATAATACAACAACTGTTGAAAGTGAGCAACCATTGTTAGATACAGCTCCGGCTGAAGTAAAAGGTCATGTGGAAGCATCTACCGATTTTGTAATGAAGGAAGTAGATAAGAAAGAACTTTCGGTTGTAGGTAAATACTATGAAGCAACACCAGAATCCGTAAGAACTCTTTTTATAGGTACTGCAAATGCATTGAATGAATTTATTGAAAACAACCAATTGATCATTGAAGGTTCAATTTTGACCATATATTCAGAAATTCCATCCCCAGAGAAGAAACAAAGAATATTCGTTGGTATTCCGGTAAATAAAAAAGTGAAATCCACGAATTGGGAATATTTGACACTGCCTGCAGGTCGCTTTCATAAAGCTACAACCAATGCTGAAATAGGTGCCACAATTCCACTTTGGAATAGAGTTTCTGAGAATCTCACCAAAGCGGGTTATACCATTAAAATGCCCATTTATGAATATCCTTCAGATGGAAGAAACTTTGAAATGACAACCACGGTTTCTCAAGTGAATCTTTTAATACCAGTTTCAAAATAATTGGATATATCAACTTTTTGCTGATACGATTAAAAGTGCTAAAGTTTGAATTGATTTGAATTAGTGTATGCAAATTCCTCAATATCTAAAACCTGGAGATAAAATTGCTCTTATTTCACCTGCTCGTTTCATGGATTTAGAAAAGTTAGAGCCATTTGAAAATTGGGTAAAAAAAAACAAATGGGAATTGGTTTTAGCTCCGAATTTAGGAAAAAGATATCATCAGTTTGGTGGAACAGAAAATGAACGTTTAGCAGACATAATTTGGGCTCTTGAAAACCATGAAGTTAAAGCTGTTTTTTCAGCACGTGGGGGATATGGAACTCTTCGATTGTTTCATGATCTTCAAAAATTGGATTTTGTAAAAAATCCCAAATGGTGGGTGGGTTTTTCTGACCTTACAGTTATACATTCCGTATTAAATCAACAGGGACTAGTCAGTATTCATGGCCCCATGGCGATGCAGTTTGCTCAGCAGAATCACTTTTTAATTGATAATAACAGGAGTTTAGAACACGCATTAACTGGACAGAAACAGCAAATTCCAGTTGGACATGATTTGGCTATTAATAAACCACTTACAGCAATTATAGAAACGGACTCTGCTTTCCATACGAATACGGATATTGCAAATCAAGATACGGTGAAATCTGAATCTTTAACTTCCTTGAACAATACAAATTTAAACCCGTTTGAAGCAACGCTCTGGGGAGGGAATTTATCCATGATTTACACTTTAGCCGCTGCAGGAAAATTGCCTAGTTTGAAAGGAAAGGTACTTTTTATTGAAGATATTGATGAATATCTCTATCATATAGATCGTATGCTTAGGGCACTGGAAATTTCTGGTTTGTTTGAAGGAATTGCGGGTTTAATTGTTGGAGATATGACAGATATGAAAGATCACGAAATTCCATTTGGGTGGAATATCTCTGAAATTATACTCGATGTTTTAAAAAATTATACATTTCCCATTATTTATGGTGTTCCATGCGGTCATGATAAAAAGAATTTTTCTTTAAAGTTGGGGATGAGTATTAAATTTGACGGGGAAACATTATTTCAATTTTGATCTCAAGTAAAACATACATCGCATTAACGAAATTTGCCATTGTTGGAGGATTGTCGTTTATGGTGGATTTTTTTGTCTACTATTCTTCCAGCCAATTCTTTCCAACTTTTATAGCAAAAAGTTTAGCAATTGTAGTTGCAACGTTGGTTAATTATCAAATGAATAAACGGTGGACATGGAAGCAGAGCGATAGAAGTAAAAAACGCCTGGCAAAATATTTACTATTATATTTGTTAAGCGGTTTAACCAATGTAACCAGCAATGAACTGCTGTTGATGTGGATTCCAGATTTTGAGTTTACGTTCAATCTTTGGGATGCTCATGGACAAGTTACCGCTGAATCCATTGCTCATTTGCCCAATCGCGGTTTGGAAATGAAAAATTTGATTTTCATGTCAGTTCCTGTAAAATTCGATAAGCTAATCGCTGTGTTAGGAGCTACTGCCGTGGGCATGGTAATGAACTTTTTAGGTCAAAAATTGTGGGTCTTTACGGAAAAACGGAAGTAATTGTTTCGAACCCGTGAGCAATGTGTTAACTTTGTCGCTTTAGAGTACAATTTAAAAATAATCTAATTTTATAAAATCGTTGAGTTATGGCTTGTTCATCATGTGGAACAAAATCCGGTGGAAGTTGCTCACCTTCAGGGTGTAAAAGCAATGGAAACTGTGGAACAGGCGGCTGCAACGCGCTGAATGTATACGATTGGTTCAAAGATATGGAACTGCCCGAAGGGTTCAAACCTTTCGATATTGTTGAAGTGCGTTTTAAAGGTAGTCGCAAAGAATTTTTTAGAAACACCCAAGGATTAGATCTGTTTACGGGTGATTATGTAGTTGTTGATAGCAGCATTGGTTTCGATATTGGAACGGTTTCCGCTACGGGAGAAATAGTTCGTTTACAGCTGAAAAAATACCGTGTTCGTGAAGATTCAGATGAACTTCCCTCTATTCAAAGAGTGGCTACCGAACGCGATATGGAAAAATATCATCAATGCAAAGAACGCGAAGATGATCTGCTAGAACGCGCTAGAACCATTGCTTTTGGCTTGAATCTAGCCATGAAAATTTCAGATATTGAACTTCAAGGCGATGGCAGAAAAGTAATTTTCTTCTATACTGCTGAATCACGAGTAGACTTCAGGGAATTAATCAAAAAGTACGCTGAAGAATTTAGAGTGAAAATTGAAATGCGACATATTAGCTACCGCGAAGAAGCCTCTCGTTTAGGAGGGATCGGTGTATGCGGTAGAGAATTATGTTGTTCAACTTGGTTAACCGACTACAAACAAGTTAATACAGGTGCAGCACGAGTTCAAAACCTGTCCATCAACATGGAAAAATTAGCTGGTCAATGTGGTCGATTAAAGTGTTGCTTGAATTTTGAATTGGATATGTATATGGAAGCTGTTGAAGCCTTCCCCAAAGCCAAAATTGTAAAATTGGATACCGTTGGTGGAATGGCTTTTGCTCGCAAAACCGATATCTTGAAAAAATTAATTTGGTTCTCATACGACGATAGCCAAACCTGGGTTCCTCTGCCTGTAGATAAGGTTAATGAACTTATGGAACAAAATAAAGAAGGCAAACAAGTGGCTAATTTAACCGATTTGGCACCTGCTAATGCTATTCTAGAGAAAGTAGTAAACGATCAGAATAACGACTTTATTGACAATTCGGAATTGCTCAAAGAAGATGAATTCAAAGATTTAGGTCGTGGTAATTCTCGTGGAAACAATCGCAATTCACAGAATCGCGGTCTAGATACTTCCGCCGGGAAAAATCGTGGCGGTCATTCGGGTTCTTCGCAAAATCGCAATCGGAATCCTCGCAATGATCGTGGTTCTGCTGATCGCAATAATCGACCTGAGAACGGTGGCGAACGCAGTGAACGTGGACCTGCGGATCGTACAGAAAGAAATCAACGCAACGGTGAACAATCATCCCGAAGTTCGGAACGACGTGAAGGTTCCTCAGATCGAAATAATGATCGAAGTAATCAACGCCCACGCTCGTTTGAACCCCGTAATAAGGATTTGAAAACAGGTGAATCAAACGATACTTCAAAGGCTTCGGGTGCTGGGGAAGTTAATTCACCGAATTCAAGTTCTGAATCCCGCAATAATGCATCCAATAATCGCAGGAATAATAATCGCAGATTCGACAAAAATCGGAAAGGAAATAATCCAAATCGCGATCAACAAAAAGGGCCAAACAATGCTGCTGGCCCTCAAAATGAATCTTAATTGAGTTATTTTCCTCGTTTCTGACGACGAGCTTGTGCTTTTGCTTTTCGTTCATCCATCAATTCTTGAGCTTTAGTTTGTTGCTCTGGTGTTAGAACGCTTGCAAGACTGTTTTTATATTGCTCCTTGTTTCGAAGTTTTTCCTCTTGTGCTGCGCGAATTCGAGCTGTAATTTCATCTTGCTTTTGGATATGTTCAAGATTAATGGCTTTGACTTTTACCTCTTGTTCAGGAGTTAATGCTAACTGCTTTTTCATGTTATCAGTCAATCTGTCGGCTCTTTCAGTCGGAGTTAAATCTTTTACTTTGGTTTTTTCTACTTGTGCTGTGGCCATTCCGGCGATTGACAATGTAATTGCTAAGATGTAATTTTTCATGTGTTTGTTCTTTTGTTACTCTTTGACTTACTTAATCGATTTAGGTTTAAAATCAATAGTTAAACAACGACAAATCTAATGTAAACTGCGATAAAAATAAAACTAGAATTCAATGATTACACTAAAATAACTCCATAGAAACTTATCGTTAATTAAACGATAACAAAAAAAGAAAACAACTAATAGTGTATAGCCGATTAACGACTTAAATACATGCTTTTCATCTTGTAAAGATCACGGAAGGCAGGTTCTTTTAAGTCTTTGATGAAGACAATTGCTTCACCTGTAGATTTCATTTCTGGACCCAATTCGCGATTTACATTTGGAAATTTATCAAAGCTAAAAACAGGTTGTTTTATGGCCCATCCGCTTGGACGTTCTTTGAACGTAAAATCTTTTAATTTATTGACGCCTAACATCACCTTCATAGCAATATTTACGTAGGGAATGTCGTAGGCTTTACAAATAAAAGGAACCGTTCTCGATGCTCGTGGATTGGCTTCAATCACGTAAACTTTTTCTTCCTTAATAGCAAATTGTATATTCAGTAAACCTTTAACGTTTAATGCTCTGGCAATTTTTGAAGTGTATTCTTCAATTTGACCAATAACAAGCGGACTTAAATTGAAAGGTGGCAATACTGCAGATGAATCTCCACTATGAATTCCGGCAGGTTCGATGTGTTCCATGATGCCAATTACATGTACATCGTCACCATCACAAATGCAGTCGGATTCCGCTTCTTCTGCACGATCCAAGAAATGATCAATCAAGACTCTGTTTCCAGGTAAGTCGCCTAATAATTTGACAACAGCTGTTTCCAAATCTTCATCATTGATTACAATAACCATTCCTTGTCCACCAAGAACGTAACTAGGACGAACTAAAACGGGGTATCCAACTTGATTGGCGATGGTAATGGCCTCATCGGCATTTAATGCTACACCGTATTTAGGATATGGTATTTCTAATTCAGCTAATAAATCGCTAAAACGACCACGGTCTTCTGCAATGTCCATGTCGTTATAGGTAGTTCCAATGATTTTAATTCCTTTTTCATGCAACTTTTCAGCCAATTTCAATGCAGTTTGACCTCCCAATTGAACTACAACTCCTTCTGGTTTTTCATACTCAATGAGTTCAATCAAATGTTCCCAGTAAACCGGTTCAAAATATAGTTTATCGGCCATATCGAAATCGGTACTAACTGTTTCGGGGTTACAGTTTACCATTATAGCTTCAAAACCTGATTCACGAGCGGCCAAAATACCGTGAACACAGCTGTAATCGAATTCAATACCTTGTCCAATGCGGTTGGGTCCACTTCCCAAAACGATAATTTTCTTTTTATCTGATTTTTGGGATTCATTCTCTTGCTCAAATGTTGAATAGTAATAGTTGGTAGGACTGGGGAACTCAGCACTACACGTATCCACCATTTTATATGTTCGGGTAATACCGCATTGCTTTCTCTTGTTATAAACTTCTTCAGCGGTGGTGTTTCCACCCATTAACCAAGCAATTTGTTCATCAGAAAATCCTTTTTCTTTCGAGGATTTTAACAATATTTCCGGAATATTATCAACGTTGTATCGGCGGATTTCATTTTCCACTTTTACCAAATCGTTGATTTGTTCTAAGAACCAACGGTCTATACGCGTAATTTTTTGTATTGAAGTAATTGGTACACCCAGTGCAATTGCGTCGTGAATTTGAAATAATCGGTTCCAAGATGCATGTTCTAAACCTTCGATTAACTCCTCTAAGTTGCGACTTCCTTTCCCATCTGCACCGATTCCGTGACGTCCAATTTCCAAACTTTGACATGCTTTTTGAAGCGCCTCTTGAAAGCTGCGACCAATAGCCATTACTTCACCTACACTCTTCATTTGTAGACCTAAGGTTTTGTCGGATCCAGGGAATTTGTCGAAATTCCAACGAGGAACTTTTACAATAACGTAGTCAATGGCAGGCTCAAAGAATGCGCTGGTAGTTTTGGTAACTGGATTTTTAAGTTCGTCTAAATAATAACCAATGGCCAATTTAGCAGCAATCTTCGCAATAGGGTAACCCGTTGCTTTGGATGCTAAAGCGGAACTACGACTAACACGTGGATTGATTTCGATTGCAATGATATCTTCGTCATCGGGGTTCACAGAAAACTGAACATTACACCCCCCGGCAAATACACCCATAGAACGCATCATTTTGAATGCCATGTCGCGCATTCTTTGGAACGTAGTATCGCTTAAAGTCATTGCGGGCGCAACAGTTATACTATCGCCCGTATGGATTCCCATTGGGTCAAAATTCTCAATAGTACAAATCACGGCGATATCGTCTTTTCCATCGCGCAACAGTTCCAATTCATATTCCTTCCAACCCAAAACAGCTTTTTCAACTAAAACTTCATGAACCGGACTTGCTTCTAAACCACGGATTAAAGCTTTGTCGAAATCTTCTTTTTTGTGAACAAAAGAACCACCCGATCCACCTAATGTATAGCTAGGTCGAATAACCAAAGGAAAACCAATTCGTTGTGCGATTTCTTTGCCTTCTAAGTAACTGTTAGCTACTTGAGATGGAGCTACTCCCACACCCAATTCTACCATTAATTGGCGGAATTTCTCTCGATCTTCCATTTTGTCGATGGCCTCGATGTTTACACCGATGATACGACAATTGTATTTTTCCCAAATGCCTAATTCTTCTACTTCTTTTGCTAAGTTCAAAGCGGTTTGACCACCCATAGTAGGAAGTACAGCATCAATATCTTGTTCTTGAAGAATTTGTTCAATACTTTGGGCATTAAGAGGAAGTAAGTACACGTGATCGGCATTGATTTTATCCGTCATAATGGTGGCCGGATTGCTGTTGATGAGGGAAACTTTAATTCCTTCTTCGCGTAAACTTCTTGCTGCTTGAGAGCCAGAATAGTCAAATTCACAAGCTTGACCAATTACAATCGGACCGCTACCGATAATTAGAACGTGTTTAATACTTATATCCTTTGGCATAATCCAAAAATTAGGCAAAGTTAGAACACTTGGGTCA
>JACCDQ011992192.1_pt1 | contig 22115 bp, 18 predicted proteins | sample 7446031 | NCBI WGS metagenome assembly JACCDQ01 (sample SAMN15323442, study PRJNA562643) | freshwater metagenome | isolation source: river surface water | place: USA:Blue River Watershed | collected 2017-08-17
CGCGTTTGGCCAATTTGGCCCTGTTTCAAACGTACATGTTGCCTTCCGAAAATGTCAACTCACCTCGTTTCAAGTATTATGAAATTCAAGGAAATACGTGTGTTTTGTATTTCGACAACGCCACAACGGGTTTGACCGGAAAAACTATTGACAACCAAGTTTTTACGGGCTTTGAAATTGCCGATTCTACTCAGCGCTTTACGCCAGTTACAGCTGCAATTGGCCCAAGCCCCAACAGTTTAGTCATTGAATTCCCGACACAGAACTTTGGTCAACTCAAAGCTATCCGCTATTGCTTTAAAAACTATGAAGCCGGGACTGTTTTCAACATGGCTGGCCTCCCACTCTTTCCTTTTCGAACAGATGATTGGGATTGAGTGTAACCTATTCTGATAACTAGAGTAGAATACGCTTGCAACTGAGTTTTACCGCAACATGGAAGTCATTCAAGAAGAAGAAAAAAAGAAGAAAAAATATAGATTCTTACGCCTCACTTATTTTACGGTACTTCACCTCCTCTCTATTTTCGCTGTTTTCTTGATGCTAACTGCCCTTGCCGTCAAGTTCAAATGGACCAACGAAAAGGGGAATGTCGATATCAACAACCGCTACTTTAGCTCAATGGCCAAGCAATATGGCTCTGACCTCAAGTCTAAAAAAGCAAATCTTGCGCGTGAAGAAAGCATCTTGTTGCAAAAGATCGGGCTTTTAGCCAAGTACAGCCCACTCGATGCCGCAAAAATTAACAACGCTTATTTTGCCACAAAAGAAATCAGCATTGCCCAGCGCATGTTTGATGCTGCGGCACTATTGCTCAAAGACAACAAACTTTTTCAGAAAGAACTCAGAAAAATCAAGGCCAAGAGCAACAAAAAGTCTTTGTTTGAATTCTCAAATTATACCGTTTGGAAAACTTTCTGTGACGCAGTGCGAAAAGACAAAGCAGCCATAGATTCAGCGTCTAGAATTACAGGTGTGGAGTCTAGGCTGATTGTGATGTGTTTAGTAGGTGAGCAAGTACGCATGTTTAATGCCAACCGAGAGCGTTTCAAGCAATACGTGTATCCGTTTAGCAGTGTGATTTTACCTAAAAACCGGGGTTATGGCGTGACGAGTATTTTGGAACACACCGCCTTGCAAATTGAAAAAAACTTGATCAACCCGAAAAGTGAGTTTTATCCGGGTGATTACTTTTACAAAACACTCAATACCACCGATGCCGCTCCAGGCTTGGTAATTGACAGCATCAAGGCGCATCAGCACAAAACCATCCAACGACTCATTATGGGTGGCGATCATTTTTACTCGTATTTGTACACTGCGTTTTTAATCAGGCAGTACCAAGCACATTGGCAACGCGCTGGCGAAGATTTGTCTTATAGACCAGAAATTATTGGGACGCTCTTCAATTTGGGTTTTCACAAAAGCAAGCCTAAAAAGAACCCGGAAGTGGGCGGCTCTAATTTCACAGTCGGGAACAAAGAATACACCTTTGGCGGGCTTTGCTACGAATTTTACTACAGCGGAGAAATGCTCAAAGATTTTCCGATTACCAAGCAAGCATTTATTCCTGTCACTGAACTTGAAAAGCGCAATCAAGCACACTTACAAAAAGTGCAAAAGGCCATGGCCGTGCACGATTCTATTCAGGGCTTGAACAGCGCTGTGCAGTAATAATTGGCAAATTCAGCCTAATAACCAAAAAAGAGGACTACCTTTGCCGGCCTAACTCAGTACATGAAACGCATCAACGCCTACAAGAAATTATTCCAGATTGAAAACCAAATTGAGCTTGCTGCACTGAAGCAAACCTACAGAGCCCTAGTGAAGCAATGGCACCCTGATAAATTTCAGGATGGTGACCCGCTCAAGGAAGAAGCTGCAGAGATGGGACGTCAGGTAGTTGATGGGTATCATTTCTTGGTGAGCATTGCCCCTGAAACAAAAGCTGCACAACTTGAAGAGTATCAGCAAACAATCAACGAATGTGGCATTGCCGATTTCAGACACAAAGGGTTGTTGCTTGAAATCACGTTTACGAATGGCGCGTGCTATGAATACTTTGGTGTCAATGCCAATGTATACAAAAAGCTCATTAATGCTGACAAACAAGTGCGTTTTGCCAAGCGTTTCATTTATGAAAGTTTTTTATACCGCCAATCTAAGAAAGCTGCGGTAGAAGCGTAAAGGCTGTTTTTAAATCTCCTCTGAATCGTCCTCAAACGTTTCAATTGGGCCTTCGAGTAACTTGGCGCTTTCTGAACTTGGAAGCTCTTCCACTTTTTTGAGTTTCGACATCAATTGATTGGTGCGCGTAGTTACGAGTTTTTCGAGTTCGCCGTCGGCTTCTGAGATTTTTTTGCGGGCTTTTTCCAAGACGGTTCCGAACTTCGTGAATTCGGTTTTAACAGCACCTAAAATTTGCCAAACTTCACTCGAGCGCTTCTGAATGGCTAAGGTCTTGAAGCCCATTTGCAAGCTATTGAGCATGGCGGCAAGCGTGGTTGGGCCAGTTACAATGATTTTGTACTCGCGCTGCAAAATCGCCACGAGCTCGGGCTGACGCACCACCTCTGCAAACAAACCTTCAATCGGCAAGAACATGATACCGAAATCAGTGGTGTGTGGTGGGTCAATGTATTTATCGCGAATGTCTTTGGCGAATTTCTTGATGCTATTGGAAAGCGCTTTGTTAGCAGCTTCAATGCCAACGATGTCACCTTGGTCATAGGCTGTTTGCAAACGCACGTAATCTTCTTGTGGGAACTTGGCATCGATTGGCAAATAAACTTCTTGACCGAGGTCATCTTTGCCAGGCAATTTGATGGCAAACTCGACGTGATCGTTGGAGCCTTTTTTGGTCTTGACATTGGCCTCGTATTGTTCTGGCGCCATAATTTGTTCTAGGATATTGCCAAGTTGAATTTCTCCGAGCACCCCACGCGTTTTGACATTGCTGAGTACTTTTTTGAGGTCGCCGACGCCGCTGGCTAAGTTTTGCATTTCACCGAGGCCTTTCTGAACGGCTTCAAGACGCTCTGAAACCAACTTGAAGGACTGCCCTAGGCGCTCCTCGAGCGTTTTGTGCAACTTTTCGTCTACGGTTTCGCGCATCTTTTCGAGCTTTTCTTCCGTGGACTTCACGAGCTCAGATTGCTTGACAGCCATGGTGTCTGAGAAGTTTTTTAAAGAGTTGGTGAGCTCATCTCGGTTTTCTTTGGCGTTTTTATTGAGCCCTTCGCTGATCAAGAGTAGTTTCTCTTCTAATTTTTGAGTGAGGCGATCAAGGCCTTGGGTAAGTTCGTCGCGGTTCTGACGCAAAGACTCGGAAAGTTCTTGGCGATTTTCTTTAAACTGTGCGCTCAGCATTTCTTTAATGAGCTGCTCATAGTTTTGGTTTTGTTGGGCTGAAATTTTAGAAAAAATCAGAAACAACAAAACGACAGAAAGTAGCGCAAGGGCAAGAAGAAGATAGGTCATGGCTAGAATTTTTACGAAGGTAAGCCACAAGTACGTAAGTTTTTTACGTCGGATAAAAAAAAGCAGCACGGTTGCCCGTGCTGCTCTTCATTCAAGTTATGATTCTCCTTCAAAAATCATAAATGACAGCCAGTTCGTTGTCTACTTCATTGACCCCTGGCGCGTTCCAGGCCAAGCGAGTTGCTTCGTCCTTCTCAAAGAGAGATTCTACAGCGCCGCGCAAGACAACTTTATTCCCTTTCACTTTTACTTGGATATTTTGGTCATCAACCATCCAGCTCCGCGAAAGGGCTTTTTCAATCGCTTCTTTTTCTACCTGATCTGTAGATCCTGATTTGACTGAAATATTATTGGTTACCCCTTTAACCCCTATTAAATTTGCCGTGCAGTTTTTTGCCGATTCGCGCTGAAAATTCCATTCGACCGCACCATCTAAAGAAACCCATCCGTCTTCGACCTTCACCTGAATTTTATCTTCTGGCACCGACCAATCCCACTTCATGCCGCGCAAGATTTCACTGGCCAATTCTTCATCTGTTTTTTCGAGGTCATTAGCGAATTTGACATGGATGTCTTCCACGACTGCACGAACTCCGGCCACACTTTTTGCAGCTTTTTCTGCTTCCATCTTTTTAGTGAAGCTATTTACGTTACCTGTCAGTGATACTACGCCTTCTTTGGCTATCACACCTATTTCTGCTGCTTTTAACAGCGGTTGCCATTTGATGGCATCTTGCACATTTTTTTGCAATTCTTCATTTGTGATCATAATGTCAGTTTTTAAGGGTAACTGCGTTGTTACTTCTACAAAATTCAGCCATTTAGAGGGCCGGATGCTTACATTTTTCTTGGCTTGTTTTGTAATTTTTTGAGAACAAAAAAAGCCGCCCTGTTTCCAGAGCGGCCCTCACCTACATCAAAAAGTCCGAGCTATTTGATGATGGTAAATAAACGTGTTTCTTGCTGTAGATCGTAGCTAAGCTCAATCATGTAAGTACCTGCTGGCAGGAAGCTTACGTCGATTTTCCCTAACTTTTCTTGACTGGTTTCTAACAAAAATACCTGACCAAGTGCATTGTAAATGCGCAAAGTATGTGGTTTTGCGAGCCCGAAATCACTAAAGAGTAAATCAGTAGCTGGGTTCGGATAAATTGACCACTCAGGCGCTACTTGTGTTTCGACCCCGACCATATTATTGATTTGGAATGTAGTGGCCAAAGAACAACCGTTGTCGTCTGTGATGGTTACGATATACAAGCCCACACCAAGATCCGTTAAATCTTCGTCAGTGGCTGCATTAGACCATATATAACTATACGGTGGCGTACCGCCCGTTGTGGTCAAATCTAATGCACCGTCCAGCGCTGAGGCAGAAGAAGCATGCGTAATATTGGCATTCACGACCAAAGGCGCAGCAGGCTGAGCAATGATGAAATCCATTTGTCCGGTACAGCCATTCAAGTCACTTACTTCGACACCTACAGGCCCTGCACTCAGGTTACTAATAGAACTTCCAATGCTTTGATCACTCCAAGAAATTGTATAAGGGCTCACGCCTCCGGTAAGGTTTAAATTAACTGCGCCATTGTTGCCGCCAAAACACGATACATTGGTAACGAGGTAGTCCAGTTGGATCAAAGAAGGTTCATTGACAAAGCGATAAACAGTCACCATACAAAGGTTTGAATCTTTGACGTGAACCTCATAAACTTGGTCGCCAGCGAGGTTGTCATAGTTCGTCAAACCACTGAATGGCAAAGCATTTACGCTGTACAAATAAGGCGCAACGCCACCACTAGCCGTGATTGTAATTTCACCGTCATTGGCACCATAGCAGGTGACATTTAAGGTCGCTGTGTGCACTTGAATTGGACTCGGTTCAGTAATGATAAAGTTGTGTACCGCAATACAATTTGCAGCATCTTTGATCAGTACAGTGTAGGAACCTGCACCTAAATTCAAGAAGTTGGAACCTGCCTGATAATTAAGTCCATTATTCAAACTGTAGGCAAAAAAACCAGCGCCACCAGAGGCCAAAACTTGTGCAGCTCCTGTTGAAGCACCATGACACAAGACATCAGTAACATTTGTCATGACCAAAAAGGCGTTGGGCTGTAAAACAGTTTTTGCCATTGTATCAATACAACCATTGGCATCTTTCACATGAATAATGTAGGCACCAGCACCCAGATTGTTAAATACATTCGTTGGCTGAAAATTGATGCCATTTTTGCTGTATTGCAAGCTACCTGTGCCACCTGTTACATTGAGTACAGTGATTGCTCCGTCCGTACCACCATTACAAGAAACGTTCTGTGCACTCAGGCTACCAATTTGCGGACCACCCGCAGAGGTAATCACGCCTGAAACCGTATTCTGACACATATTGGCATCGCGTAAGACCACAAAATGCGTTCCTGCTGCCAAATTGCTAAATAATCCTGTGGCACTAAAATTAATGCCATTTAAACTATACATATAACCATTGCCAGCACCGCCAGATGCTACAACCATTATTGAACCATTACTAGACATACAAGTGGCATTGGTCGTATTGACCGTTGCACTCAAGGCACTTGGCTGACCAACCAACACAGTCGTGGTCAGTAGACAATTATTGGCATCTTTCACACTTAAGCTAAAAGTATCGGCGATGAGGTTGCTAAAGATATTTGAACTTTGAAAAATGATGCCGTCTAAACTATAACTATAAGAAGGTGTTCCACCGCTAATTGTAGCCGTAATGCTGCCGCTAGCTTGACCGTTACAAGTTGCGGCTAAAACACCCATTGAAGCAGCCAAAGCAGGTGCCTGACTCACCGTAACAATGGCTGTTTTCACACAACTAGTGACGTCTTTAACATAAACATTGTAAGTTCCCGCATACAGACCTGTGAACTGGTTCAAAGACTGATAATTGACGCCGTTTAAACTATACGTGTGCGTTCCGGTTCCACCATAAGATGCAACACTAATGCTACCATTATTAGCGCCAAAACAGCTTACGGCTGTTGGGCTAGCTACCACACTCATGGCTGTACCTTGCGTCACATTTGCAACCGCAAAACTTGTACAGCCCGCGTTGTCCTTCACAACACAAGTGTAAGCACCGGCACTTAGGCCTGTAAAAAGCCCGTTGTTTTGAAAAGTTTGACCATTGTTAGTGCTATACTGAACAAGGCCTGTTCCGCCTGTTGAACTCAAACTTATAGAGCCATCATTGCCATTGAAACAACTGACATTATTCACATTTGGCGGGTATAAACTAGGCGCTGTACTAGAATTGATGGAAACATTTGCTGTTGTAACACAAGTGTTGGCATCCTTAACGCTTAGTACATAGAGCCCTGCTGAAAGCGCGCTAAAAGTACCCGAGTTTTGGTAAGTTCCGTTATTGATTTTGTATTGCAAAGTACCCATTCCTCCGGTTGCTGCCGCGGTAAAAGCACCATTAGGTTGCCCGCAAGCACTGTTTGTAGCAAGGATGCTATTGATGTTAATTCCGGCAGGTTGAATAATGTTAAAGGAAACAGTTGATGTGCAATTTTTTTGATCTTTCACTTGGAGCTGATAACTACCTGGAGCCAAATTGGTAAAAGCAGCCGTTGATTGCCATGGGCCGTTATTGAGGCTAAACTGATACGGCGCCAAGCCGCCTTGTGGTAAGGCAACAACAGAACCATTGGCCAAACCGTTACAGGTAACATTCGTGAGCGCGCTTGCGCTTACACCAAGCCCAACAGAAACTTGCTTGGTAAAGGTTTTGGTACACGTTTGGTTCCAGCCTTCAATTTTAGTAGTTAAGGTAATGGTATATGAACCAGCCGTTGCATAAGCATGGCCTGGAGCCAATGCATGTGAAACAGGGCTTCCGTCCCCAAAATCCCAAGAATAAATATGATTGATTCCTGAATAAGTGCTTTCACTAATTTGATTGAACATGCTATCTGTTGCCAGCTGAGACGTGTTTGTGATCGTCATCAGTTCATTGGTCTGCAGACAAGCCGTATTGATATCAAAACTCGGCAAATTGAGCAAAGACATCGTTGGAATGATGTAAAAGTCACCATTACTAGCGAAGCTGGTCATGGCACTGGCCCAATTATTCCCGGTAGAAGTACCCGATAAAGAAGCGAGATCTTGTCCAAGACCTTCTCCGTTACCTGTATATTTCAAATTGAAGGTACTCCCAAAAGGTGGTGCATTTAATACTTCTACAGTGAGTGCAAAATCAGTGCTGACACTAACGCCACCCGGAAAATTCAATTGAATATACCCATTGTTGTTGTCTGGATAAGACCACCAAACATGCTGCAAGCTAGAGATAAGTGTTGTGGGTTTACCATTGGCATCAACATTGTAAACACTCACTTTGAGTGGGACGCCAGAGAAGGTCATGGTCTGATGCGTTCCGTAAACCCGGACACTCATGATCTTGCCTGTTCCGTTGAAATCATAGGTTTGGGCAGCCTTCTCTTCAAAACCAATTTTTAGCTGATATGAACTGGTACTGCCTACATTCTTACTGGCGACAAAGCCATTGGGGTCATCTGCACAAGGTACTTGTGCCCGCACTATGCCAAGGCACAGCATAAACCCTGCGGAGAGTAACGTAATTTTTCTTTTCATGACTGAAATAATTAAGGTGAATAAAGCACAAAACTCCTGCTCTTTAGCGCTTGTTTCCTTACATATTTCCTTGCATGAGTTGTGAATTTCTCTTTAATGCTTAACTTTAAACATGAAAAAATTGCTGCTTATTCTCTGTATTTTTTCCTTGCCTTCTGCCCTAGCCCAACCCTTCGCAAGAAGTTGGGATGCTTGGTTTGGTCAGTTGCAAGGTGGCGCTAATTATGGTATGCAAGACCTTGGGCCACTTTACACTTTAGGGGTGTATAAATCGAAAAACAACCACGGCTACGGAATAGAATTAAGTAGCAGTAGCATCAATGAATGTCGGGTATTAAGCGGAAGTCTTACCCTCAGCCAAGACCTATTGCGCATACGCCGCAACAGACGCACACCATTTTATTTGTATGCCACTGCTGGTATTGGCCTGAGCCACCTCCGCAATATCCAAATTCAAGACGATTTTCTGCTCAACGGAGACGACATGCTCCACGCTAGCATCAGTCTCTGCCCAACATATTTTTTCTCCAGAGATTTTGCCCTTCAATGGAAAACGCAATATACCCGCTATGGCCTTGTTGACTACCAATTAAATGCGGCTTATAGCACGAGTCTAGGTATCCTTTTTTTGATTCCGGAATTCAAACCTTTCTAAAGTCTGCTTGTTCAGCAATAAACACTTTTTATGTCTTTAATCCGAATTGACCGCCCTGAAATCGAAAAAATGGGACGCATCGAGCGCCTCAACCTCGTCAATAGTTGCACGGGCTACAAATCTGCCAACCTCATCGCTACTATTTCGAATGAGGGAAAAACCAATGTAGCCGTTTTTTCAAGCATCACACATCTTGGCAGTGACCCTGCACTCATAGGCTTTATCTTGAGGCCCACTACCGTGCCGCGTCACACCTACAAAAACATCAAAGAATACGGTTATTTTTCGGTCAATCATATTACGACTGCGCAAATAGCAGATGCGCACCACAGCTCTGCCAATTACCCCGAAGAGATCAGTGAGTTCGACATGACCAACCTTGAGCCTGTTTACCATGGTGGTTGCCCGGTGCCGTTTGTCAAAGGCAGCCCTGTCAAGTTGCTTTGCAAATATGTCAATGAATACCTCATCGAAGAAAATGGCTGTATCCATGTTATTGCCTCAATAGAAGCTATTTTTTATGAGGAAGAACTGCTTTCTGAAGACAACTGGTTACAATTAGATAAAGGAAACGTAGTTGCCATAAACGGCCTTGACGGCTACGCGCTTCCGAAACTTTTGGAACGATTTTCGTATGCAAGACCCAAAAAATAAATTAAAATGAAACAGCTTTTCTATCTTTTCAGTCTCCTTCTCATCCTCTCCTCTTGTGTGGCCGTTCAGGAAGTCGCAGATGTAGTACCCATTACGCAAAATCATCAACGTATTGCGGTGCTGCCCATTAACGCCACAGTTGAGCGTAAAATTTGGATGAACAACGAAAAGTATCTAGAGCTTTGCCGAAAAAAATCAGAAGAAATCCAAATGCGCGTTTACCGCCAGCTAGAACAATACAGCCGTTCTGGGCGCATGTTTGCCGAGGTAATGCCTCCCGACGAAGTCAATTCCATGTTGTTTGGCATTGGTTTTCCTGAAAAATCAATTAGCAATACCGAACTATGCAGTCTTTTACGTGTCGACGCACTCGTGTGGGGAAACATCGATATCCGTGAACCTGTCAGTGAAGCTGCTGCCATGGCCCTTTCCAATAACGGTTGGTTCATGCCTATTACCAACTTCGTTGAAATTAACTTGCGCTTATATGACAACCAAACAGATGCCCAAATCTGGAGTGCCAACACGAGCATCTCTGGGCAACTCGGCTCACTCAAACGCAAAATGCAAATGGATGTCTGCCGCCGTGCTACTCGCAATATCCCCTACAACATCAAGAAGAAACGCTACAAAAAAGCTTATCAGCAATTGAATGGGGTTAATTAACGCTTTTCTTTTCTTCAAAATAATTTTCAAAGTAGGCATCGGTAAAAATGGGGTACGTTAAACGTGCTTTTCGACTTAAAAAGTCCTTATAGTACTCTTTTTCAGGCTCCTTGAGTCCAAGTGCTATTTTCCAACGGAAATAAGAAACATACAATTCAATAAATTCTCTATAGCCATGCCTGATGTGTCCATATGGAATCTCATTCAAAACAACATTTGCTTTTTGATAACGTTTTGTTTTCAGCAAGAATTTGACTTGTGAAACGCGATGAATTGCCACTTGAGAAAAATGATACCAAAAATTAATCTGATTGATATTACTCATGTGGTCTATGAGTATTTGCTCGTGGGCTTCTGAAGTGAGTACTAGGGCTTGAACAGCAGGCTCATAAAGCAATTCAGTTGTGAAATGCGGTTCTGCCTTTAAGCGTGCTTCCATCACCATTTTCAATTTTAATTTAGCCTCTTTTGTTTTAGCGGCTAACATTTTTAGCCCAAATAAGCGTCCAAACAGAATTGGATGCTGTGCTTGAGATAGCTCAGGTAGTTTCTTTAGGTCATGAACCTCAATCTCCTCCTGATTGAGCAGTTGTCTCCAAATGAATAAACAATTGACAAAAACACGGGTTTCTTCATCGAGCTGAGGAAGGTTATAAAGAAAGTTGAGCCATTTTCCATAGTTACCATTCAAGTGCATGTAGTCAACAAATATTTTCACGACAATATCTCGGAAATTTGGTTCGAGCAATAACACCTCCTCAAGCTCCTGATGATGAAAATCTCGAAAATGTAAGCCAATTAAAACACCCATCTGTGCCACTTGATCGTACGGCAGGGCATGAAATTGAAAAACAGGATCTCGAAAAATGAGCAATAAAGTGGAAAGGTCTCCGCGATTCAAAAGCTCCCGAACCACAATCGTAAATGTCACACTAAACTGGTCTTCTTGGCGCTTTCTCATGTACAAGAACTCTCTAATTTTATGAGGATCCTGTTCCGAAAGCACGACATAAAGATGTTCCCATAGCGGCCAGGTATCCACCTCACTAAATCGCTGGCTAAAATCTTTAAATGATAAAAAGCCACAATACTTGGCTAAATAATTCAAGGTACTTTCCCTTGGCTTTCGAAATTCTGCTAATCCATATAATCGTCTGATCGTGTTGTAGGAGAGTACCGCACCCGTTTTCTCATAAATATCCTGCACAAGAGCCTCACAATCACCTCTATCTTCAATTTTTCGGTTGAAGGTTTTTTCCAACTCGGATTTCAATTCGTCAATCATATTGTAAATGTATCATTTATGTATCTTTTTAAATGTACATAATCAATTATTTCATTGATTTTATTTCATTAAAACGTTTATAATTTAATACATATTGCTATTTGTATCATTAATGTATCTTTTTAAGCAGTTTGCAACCCTACTTTTGACTTTGCTAACAATATTTTTTATGAAAACCAGCTCAATAATTAAAAGCACAATTCTAATTGCAACGTTTCTGCATTCATTCTCCTTTGCCCAAAACCTAAAAACCTATTCAGGGCCTTTCGAAGACGGAAATGCAACATACACATATTACAATGACGAATATGGCAACAAAGTACTTCAAGGGAATTTCACCTTTACTGAATCGATAAAAGTGGAGCGTGCCAGCGTTACGGTTAAAATAAATGGCAGCTTTTTGAAAGGAAAACGAAATGGTAAATGGAGTTTTGAATCAGTGGGTAAAGGTTCCTATACCAAAAATATTTTGGGTACTGATACGGAGTATCGCATGAATGTGTCGCAATCCGTTATTGTGAGTTATTTAAATGGAGTTTTACACGGCGACTTTTCAATTCGAGCGCTACAAAGCGATTATATTCCCGATCTTGGTCAGTATGGATATGTAAATTCAGATATTACTTGTCAGATGCGTTTTTCTAACGGTGTTTTAGACGGAAAATTTTTAATCGTGGATAAAGATAAGAATGAGCCAGAAAATTTGACGGGATTTGTAAAACAAGGATTTTACGAAGGCTTGTTTACTGATAATGGAAAAGAAATCGTTTACCAAGATGGCGTATTGATTAAAAACCAAAACTGGGATAAAGCTGATCAAGATGAACTCAAGGCAATGGTCAATAGTTACTTGATGGTGAAAGATCAAGGCGAACAAGGACTGATGGAAGTTGATTTACATTTAGACCGTTACTGTGAAAGTTATCCGACAACTTTGATAGATAAGTATATTTCAAAGTTCTACGGCAATAGTGATTGGCTACACGAAGAAATTCCTGGCGATGATGGATATGAATCGAGCGGTTGTTATTATGTAATTATTAGTGACAAAGACAAAGCTGATTTTACCAAAAGTGCTGCTTGGGAAACACTCGAGAAATATAGAAGTGAGGGCAGTACATTTGAATATATCATCAAATACAATGAATTAGAAAGTAGTTTTAGTCAATACAAGTTATCGAGTATTAAAACGGTAAAATCACAATATCAATTGATGTTAGATAAATTGGACGAAGCGCTAAATGCACAAATTCAATTCAAAAAAACACTTGATTCACTTACACAAGACTTTAATTCTTTTAAAACAAAAGAATATAAAAAAGCGGTTATTGACTACGCAGAGTTGTTAGATGCCGCAAAAAGTTCTGGAAGAATTTCATCTTATTATTCAGTTATCAATGACCGCCAAAAAATATACTTTACTATAGAGAAAAATTTAGGAATCTTTTTGCCAGCAAGAAAATTCGCGAGTATGTACGTAAATGAAATTCAAACACTTATTAACAAACATAATTTCACTTCATTTAAAAATCCGAAAAGTGGCGAGAGAATGGAGGTGACGCTCAGCGCATCGAGAAATTCTGTTTTTGAAGCGCAACAGAATCTAAACGAGCTCAAAATGAATGGACTTCAGCTTATACAGCTTGAAGACCAAGTGATCAATGAACTCGTAAAACTCAATGCTGAAAGCAAAAAGGCAAGTTTTGAAAGGCTATTATCGGAAAAGCTCTTATTACAATTTGATCAAATTGTCATCCAAGTTTACCAAGGAAACATGAACGATACCACGTACATGAATGAACTTGAAAAAATAAAGGCTTCCTTAGATTTGGCAATAGGATTCAAAGACATCGCTCTAAAAATTGAGAATGAAAAAGTGGCGCTGGAGCAAGAAGCCAAAGGTGCGCGTAATTCAATCGAGCAAGCCATTTACGCTCAAGTTTTAAATGACTTTATTCAAAAAATTGAAAGCCTTCAAAATGAACTCAAAAACATTCAAAATTTAAACGATTCACAATTGAATACTTCAATAGCAAGTGCAAAAGATTATTTTGAAAAACTGACTGTTCAGCGTCAAACCGCTAAAGGCCTTCAACAAACAATTGATGCATTTATTTCAGCGAATACTAAATTGAGCACGATTGAATTTGAAGATAAGAACATCTCGAAATTTGTCAATGAAATCAATGAACTTAAAGTTGAAGCCATTAAAGCTACTTTTATAGACAATAAGTCGCTGAATACATCGGAGACAAATAAGCTCTCTGAAAACTGTATCAATGAAATCAATCTGTATTTGCAGATGGCAACTTCGTTTCAAAATCTTCAAAGTATAAAATTGAGTAAAGAACAAGTAAAAGAATTCAACAGTTTGAAAAAGGATCCGGTAATGCTTTGTGAAAAGCTATTGAAATTAAATCCCTAAAGCCTGCTCAAAAACCGCCACTTCCCTGGCCCCATGAATCGCTACCTTACGATCAAAGATGAAGTAAGGGACGCCTCGGAGGCCGAGGTCTTGGGTTATATCGGACCAAACTTCTATGCGCATAAATGAAAATTTAAGAATGAAACTAAACCTTGAAATAATTTTGAAAGTAGCTTTCTGAGAGCAGTGGTAAATTTACTTTATTACGCTTGGTTTCAAATTGTTGCTCGAGGAATTGTGTGTCTTCGTTATGATATTTGGCAATTTCAATTCGGAAAAAGGTAATCATTAAGTCCATGATTGTTTTGTAACCAAACCTAATTTGTTCAATGGGGTTATTGGAAATCATTGTACTTGCAGCGTTGTAATCGTAGGCCCGTATGGCGCGTGATGCCAAAAACAACTGTTGTATGGAGATCAAGGAGATTTGATACCATTGTTCTGCCACAGCTTGCTTGATGAGCGTTTTGTAGGTAAATTCAGTCAGGTAATGGTTTTGGGTTAAGAGACTTTGAATAGCCGGAACGTACAGCAATTCAATTTGATATTGAGGTTCATGGTGCAAGCGATGCTCCATTAACAGCGTATATTTCCGGGCTTGGTTGCTGCTTTTGGAAAAAATCATCTTTAAACTGAAAATCCGACCATATAAAATCGGGTGTTGATGCTCAGATAATTCAGGAATATTCTTCATGATGGCATTGGTCAATGGTTTTTTATTGAGTATCCAACGAAAACAATTCAATGCATGAATGAATTCTGAAGTTTCTCGATCCAAATCAGCTAAACTCAATAAATAATCGATCCATTCGCCATATTTCGCATTGAACTGCGTATAGTCTACATTAGATTTCAGCACTAAATTTCTAAAATTCTCTTCCCTAAGTAAAGCCTGTTCTAATTCAGTATTGGAGTGAGTTCTAAAGTGCAAGCCGATGATGACGCCAATTTGACTCACGTCATCAAAGCGCATTTTAGCAAACTGAAAATCTGGTTCTTGAAATAAAAACAAGACATCATCCTGACGATTTTGCACAATGAGCTCCTTAGCAGCTAAAGCAAAGCCTATTGCAAAATCGAGGTGCTCTCGTTTACGTTTTTTCAAGTGATTGATGATTTCGGTAAGAGTTAAGGTACTCAGTGATAAAAACAAACCCTCCCACTTCGGCCAGCTATCAATAATAGGAAACTGACGACAGAAATCAACATAACTTTCGAAGCTACAATATTTGGCCAGATAATCTAAGGTACTTTGTCTGGGTTTGGTATATGCTACAAGCCCAAAAAGCCTTCTGATCGTATTGTAAGAAACCAACGTATTGGTTTTCAAATATATATCCTGAGACAGCGCCTCAGCAAGACCTCGAGACGTAATTTTTTGTCCAAAAGTCTTTTCAATTTGCGCTTTTAATTCATCAATCATGCGTTAAATGTACCACTTATGGATCAAAGTTGTAAATATTTCAAACCAATTTTGTATAACTAAAACAGAGCATGTCAGAATTGGAACATACACCGGAAAATGAAGTGCAGGAAGCGCAGGAAAAGCCTAAGAGTCCGGCTACCAGACTTTATGGTTTTATCTTTTTGATTTACTTTATTTCCATGATTTTGCTCTTTACGAGCTGCTAAATACTGCTTGTCAAATTACATTTTAGCCTACAATACTTCTGTACCGTAATCTCTGAACCTCGATAGCAACATATTGAGCTCATAGGTTCGATACACATATAGTTCCACCACAATATAATTGGGGTTATCTACTACAATGCGCTGAGATGCATGCAAACGACGTGCTTTGATATAATTGATTGCCCAATCGGTAAATTTCAGGCGAATGATTTCAGGGACACTGTCTTTGAAGCGCGCAATACCTAGGCAATGTTTAAAGTAAGCGCGCAAACCGAGTTCATGAGCCAATGCAGCCCAATGAAAGTGCTGTAAATCGCCTTCTTTACCATCTTCTCTTTCTGCTAACGCGGGCACAATGACAAAATCTTCGATCAAATCAAAAGCGAAAACCTTAATCTGATTTTTTGTTGTTTGTTTGATTTCTGACCACTCGCAAGCCACCAAATAATAACGCCCTTCATAAAAACGCACTTGCAAAGGAGCAACAATTTGAAAACGCGACCTGTACGTGCTAAAAGCAGGTTTGTATAAGAATTGCACCAAATATTGCTGGGTAATGGCTTGTAGGCAAATGGCGGCCAACTTTATGGATTGGCCCTCATCATTCAAACCTGAAAAATTAAACACCAATTTGTCTTCAAAATCGGTTTGATTGGCTTGTTGTATAGCAGGTGTTGCAGCACCTAAATTCTGAGCAATCTGAACCAACATATTATTCAAAAGTTCATCCGGGATATTGACTGTCTTTCTCGGTTCAACTTGCAATTGATAGTAGTGCTTTCTTGCTACCTGAATGTGTTTAATGCCACTTTGTTGATCTAGGCGCAAGGCCTGTAAATCTGCTTCTAAGGAGCGTCTTGAAATGGTTTTCAAACCAAGCCCAGGCAATTTGCTGTTTAAGTAGTCGTGAATTTGGATAAAAGAGGCCCGTTGAAAAGCCTGACTCTTTAAGAAATCAGTGATGAGTTGTAACCTTTGACTTTGTGCGGTAAGCTTCAGCATCATCAAATATAGTCATTCCGCAGAAATATTGCGGAGAACTATGATATCTTTGAAAATCTGAGAAGGCGAATTAACCAGCTTGGCAAATTTCGGCCCGCTCTTTTTCCATGAACATTTAAAAATACACCCCACTTTTCAATAAGTGGTATTTTATAAACTTCGATTAATTCTATCAAAATTCCGTCTGGATCACAGATATAAGCACAATGAACCTGTGTCTTTCCCATAGACAAGGCAGTCTCGCTGTCACATTCTATTTCAATTTGATGTGAGGACAATTTTTTCTGCAAACCTTTCATATCAACAATATCAAGCCCCAGATGAACAAATCCAGTATCACCCCAAATTCTACCTTTGAAAATTCTTTTGCCCTTTCTGTTTAGTGTACAGATTAATTCAATCTTTGAATACCCAATTACGGCGCCAAAAGGCCCTTTAGCCCCTTGTTTTGTACTCAAAATAACACGCTCCACCTCTTGATTTCCACCAGGAAAATCAAACAGGTCAGGATACACGCCTTTGCCGCGAAAAAGTACTTCAGTAAAACCAAGTAAAGCATAAAACGAAATGGACGCAGACATATCTGACACCCCAATACTCAGGCCATTTACACCACCTAAAACTGCCGACGATTTTGAAAAGATTTGAGTATCCTCAATAGCAATGAAATACAATCGATCAGGGTCTTGAAGTAAAAATCTATGGCAATTCATCGGATCTTTTTCCATGCAGCTAGAAACCTGATATTTATTCAATGCCGAGTGCGCTTCTTGCGGATTTTGCATGCGCATATGCACTGCAAAAATTCCGATATCGCCTAATTCGAAATCAAGGGGTAAAGGGGATGGACTAAACGAAGTTGGCTCAATGACTTCAAGTGCACTTCCTCCATTTAAATTCATGACCATACTGGCACGCTTGGTAATTATTTGTTGCCGTGTAAAAGTCTGCATCAAAGGAGCAGACTGGACACTATCGAAAAAAGGAATATTCATTCCAAACCAATTTCGATAGAGTGGAAGTGTGCGATTCATGTCTGAAACTGCAACACCGATATGCTGAATTCCATGAATATGTGACATTATAAAAAGAATTTTTATCGCAAAAAAAATAATGATTATTTTCGAAAGATAAATATTGATCAATGAAAAAAACACTTTTCACTATCCTCGGCATTGGCTTGCTTGCTTCTTGCAGCAAATGGACCAATTCTCAAAAGCAAATAAACAAAACAGCGCTTGACGGCACCTGGATAATTAGCAGTTATATTGATGATGGTGATGACGAAACAAATGATTTTTCGACTTTTCGCCTCGACTTCTTGGAAGATGGGATTTTGAACGGGACCGATCTTTTGAGCAGCAACTCGAATCCGTACGTTGGCAGCTGGTCTATTTCAGATTCAAATAGCAACGACGACAGCCTCGAAGACCTCGATTTTAACATGAATTTCAGTGTAGGCAATAAACTAGACGATTTATCCGATGACTGGGATATCATTTCCTACACGGATACAGAAATCAAACTAATTGACATATCTGGAGGCGGCGGTGGCACCGATTACCTCACGCTTACCAAGCAATAAAATCAATTAACAAAAATCATGAAAAGCCCTGAGGAAACTCAGGGTTTTTTGTTCTTCAGAACCTTCAATAGGCTCTTGGTTATAAACCCAGTTGGCTCTTGGAGGCATACTCATTAAGATACTTTCCGTTCGGCCTCCTGAGTAAATGCCAAACTTGGTGCCACGGTCATGAAGTAAATTGAATTCTACATAACGACCGCGTCTGAGTGCTTGCCAGTCTAGCTCTTGAGCTGTAGGTGTTGGCGGTTCAGCACCTTCGACTTGTACGCGGTAAACCACAGGAAAAAGCTTGCCTAAATCTAGGCAATACGAAAATATTTGTTCTTTGCTGAGGCCACACTTTGTATCAAGTTGGTCAAAGAAGATGCCGCCTACCCCTCTCGATTCGCCGCGATGCGGTAAGAAAAAATAGCGATCAGCCCATTCTTTAAATTTGGGATAAAAGGTTGCGTCGTATGGATCTGAAGTAACTTTTAAAGCCTCATGAAAACGAAGAGCTTTTGCAGGGTCAACATAATGCGGAGTGAGGTCAATGCCGCCTCCAAACCAATAAGTGTTATCCTCCAGCTCGAAGTAACGCACATTCATGTGCATGATCGGGTGCCTCGGATGCACTGGATGCAACACAATAGAAACACCTGTAGCAAAAAATCGTTCCCCTTCATGACCCAATTGTTTTTTCATGGCGTCGGTCACGGGGCCGTGCACCGCACTGAAAGCCACACCACCCTTTTCAAGGATTTTACCGGCTGTTAAAGTTCTCGTATGCCCTCCGCCGCCTTCTTCGCGCTGCCAGGTATCTTCCGTAAAACGACCCTCGCCATCAAGCAACTCGAGTTGTTCACAAATATGAAGCTGCAGTGCTCTGAACTGCTCAGCAATTTGTTCTTTAGTGACCATTGATTTCGATTAATTCACCATTTTGATACAACACAACAGGTGCTAATGTATTTTCGATACCCAAGCCATTGGCGCGGTTCTGAAATTTCATTTTGCTGATATAGCCCTTTTGTTGCTTGGTATTTCCTAGAAGTTGCTGTCCGATTAAAAAAGTGACATCGTAACCCAAACAAGCCATTTTGGTGAGGTCTGCACTGTATTTGCGTCGATATAATTTGTGTAATGGAATCGTTGAATGTGCCTGATAGGAGAAATAGCTTGGCACCGCCACAACAAAACTTGCATTTAGAGCCGGATTCTTGCTGATTTCTTTCCAATCAAGCCAGTCTTTGGTTCCGGCCACCATTAAAGTTGAATCGGTACTGCAAAATTGCAAGAGTTCTTGGACCTTAACCCGGTCTGAACTAAGGCTCACATAAACCAATGGCCCACCGATTGCCTTGAACTTTTTATAGGTCGACCAAGAAGCTTGTTGCAACTTGAGTTTGGATTGAGCACTAGAAGGCGCTTGAAAAGCTTTGATGAATTGTTGCTCAGCACTTTGATCTTGGGCAAGGGGGCTATTGATCAGGACAACAGTTGCCTCTTGAAACTGCGCATGAAGCTCGGCTGCTAGCTGTTTAATTAAAACCTCATCTGAGGGCGTACAAGTAATGAATTTAGCCCCTTGCTGCGTGATTTGAGCCGGCAAATGAACCGGAAAAACGAGCGGAACATCTTGCTTTTTGGCATAAGCTGCAACCTCAGCGGCTTGCTTCTCTTGTAGTGGTGAAAAAATTAAGTCAATATCAGCTAATTCATTGGAAGCCAAAAGTGCAGCAAGAGTAGGTTTGGCACTTTGCTCGTCGTAGACCAAAACCTCAGCCTTAAAACCAAGCTTTCGGAGGCTGTCCAGCGCCAGTTTCATTCCCATGTAATAATCTAGGGCTGCAGCAGCCACAAAACGGTTATAACCATTCAAGGAATCAAGCTGAAACGGCAAGAAGACGGCAATTTTGTAGGCATCCTTTTTAACGACTGGGAAGTCAAAAGCACCACCTGCAACTTTTGGTAAAGGGCTTGGTATGGGTTGAATCTCGACGGGTAGTTTTCTTTCTTGCTTGATCGGAATCTGTAATTGTTGACCCGGGCGCACCTTTGAAGAAGTCAGGTTATTGAGCTTCATTAAAGAATCTGTAGAGATCATGAAGCGCTTAGAAATGGCATAAAGCGTTTCGTTATCGGCAACGGTGTGGAGAATTAAAGTGTCAGTTAGCTTGTGACTAAAGGTTTGCTTAGGCGCTGGCTCAAGCTGGTTGGGCTTGGTTTGGCTCGGATTAAAAGGCAGGACTGCATTTTTGATCAGGACTTTTTGCCCCACAACTAGCCCATTTTGCGCACTTGGATTCCAGGTCATGAGTGAATCTACAGAAACCTCATATTGTCTGGAAAGCGCATAAAGCGTTTCTTTTGGCAGCGTAGTATGATACATAGCGCCCCGTTTGACCGGAATGTCAAGTATTTGCCCTACTTCAACTCCTCTTTCAAGACCTGGATTGAGGTCTAGTAATTCTTCAGTACTGCATTGCAATAAAGCTTCGAGGTCGCCGAGGGTTTGACCTGCACTGACTTCGTATTGGTAATATTTTTTACCTTCTTTTACTACAATGGGTAAGTTTTGTGCAAGGAGATGTTGCGCAAAAAATACAAGCACTAACAGAAAAAGGCTACGCGTCATATTATTCCCATTCAATGGTGGCTGGTGGCTTCGAGCTGATATCGTAAGTAACACGATTAATGCCGCGTACTTGGTTGATGATGCGGTTAGAAACCTTCGCTAAAAACTCATAAGGTAAATGACACCAGTCGGCAGTCATGCCGTCGGTGGAGGTAACGGCGCGCAAGGCCACTGCATTTTCATAGGTGCGTTCATCGCCCATGACACCAACCGATTGAATTGGCAAGAAAATAGCACCAGCTTGCCAAACGTCATCGTAAAGGCCGTCCTCTTTGAGGCTATTGATAAAAATGGCGTCCACTTCTTGTAAAATGCGAACTTTTTCAGCGGTAACTTCACCCAAAATTCGGATACCTAAACCTGGCCCTGGGAATGGATGACGACCGAGTATTTTTTGGTCAATTTCTAAGGAGCGACCAATGCGGCGCACTTCGTCTTTGAAAAGTAAACGCAAAGGCTCTACAACTTGAAGTTTCATGTAGTCAGGTAAGCCACCCACGTTATGGTGAGATTTAATGGTTTGAGAAGGCCCGCCGGTTGCAGAAACAGATTCAATGACATCCGGATAAATGGTGCCTTGACCCAACCATTTGGCGTTTTCGACCAATTTAGATTCTTCGTCAAAGACATCGACAAAAACTTTTCCGATGGCTTTTCTTTTGAGCTCAGGGTCAGTAAGCCCTTTTAAAGCGCTGTAAAATCTTTCAGATGCATTGACTCCTTTTACATTAAGGCCCATGCCTTGGTAAGAAGCTAAAACTTGTTCAAATTCATCTTTGCGCAATAAACCGTTGTCTACGAAAATACAGTGTAAGTTTGCGCCAATAGCTTTGTGTAATAGCACGGCCGCAACCGATGAGTCTACACCGCCAGACAAACCAAGAATAACCTTATCTTGACCTAATTGAGCACGCAAACGACCCGTCGTTTCTTCAATGAAAGAATCTGGGGTCCAGTCGCAGTTGCAACCACAAATTTCAACGATAAAGTTCTTGAGTAATATTTTTCCTTCAGTTGAATGGTATACTTCTGGGTGGAATTGAATCCCAAAAGTGGTTTCGCCTTCAATGGCATAGCCAGCTACTTCGACGTCGTGTGTGGAGCAGATAATTTTATAATTTGCCGGGATATGCTTGATGGTATCACCATGAGACATCCAAACTTGCGAACCCTGAGACATTCCTTTGGTAAGGATGTGCTGCTGATCGAGGTAGCTAAGATGAGCACGACCGTACTCTCTGGTGTTAGATGGCAAAACCTCTCCTCCAAAATGATGCGCTAAATATTGTGCGCCAAAACAAACGCCCAACAAAGGCAACTTTCCTTTAATGGCAGAAAGATCTGGCATTGGTGCTTTTGGGTCACGGACCGAAAACGGACTTCCTGAAAGGATGACTCCTTTGACATTCGGGCCTAGTTCAGGAATCTTGTTCCAAGGGTGGATTTCACAATAAACATTGAGTTCGCGGATTCTTCTGGCAATCA
>JACCDQ010358913.1_pt1 | contig 22085 bp, 15 predicted proteins | sample 7446031 | NCBI WGS metagenome assembly JACCDQ01 (sample SAMN15323442, study PRJNA562643) | freshwater metagenome | isolation source: river surface water | place: USA:Blue River Watershed | collected 2017-08-17
GGGTTCTGTGGATAGGTTTCAGTTGGCAAGCCTTGGTTATCAACAAAGCGTAAAGCCACCAAGCCCTTGGCTTGGGTTTGCTCTTTATTACCCTGTTGACTGAAGTTAGCAAAACCTTCACCGTGCGCAACTGCGATCGGTAACTGGCTGCCTGCCATGCCTTGTAAGAAGATCGATGGTGATTGGGTCACTTCAACCATCACCAAGCGTGCTTCGTATTGTTCTGATTTATTGCGCGTGAACTTAGACCAAGTTTCTGCACCAGGAATGATGCTGGCCAAGTTAGACATCATTTGACAACCGTTACAGATACCTAGACCAAAGGTGTCGGTGCGGTTGAAATAAGTTTGGAATTGGTCTTTGATGTTGCTATTGAATAGGATGGATTTAGCCCAGCCTTCACCTGCGCCCAATACGTCGCCGTAACTGAAGCCACCGCAAGCCACCAAACCTTGGAAGTCTTTTAGGTTCACACGACCTGACATCAAGTCGCTCATGTGCACGTCATAGCTTGAGAAACCAGCCCAGTCCATGGCATAAGCCATCTCTAGATGAGAGTTAACGCCCTGCTCTCTGAGGATCGCCACTTTTGGCTTGAGGCCTTTAGAGATATAAGGTGCTGCAACATCCTCATTTGGATCAAAACTGAGTTTAGGTTGCATGCCTGGATCAGTGATTTGATCAATGAGGTCATTTTCACTGTCGGCACAAGCTGGGTTGTCACGCAAGCGGGCGATTTGCCAACTGGTGCTTTGCCAGAGTTTGTGTAAAACATGGCGAGGCACATCAAAGATTTTCTTGGCATCGCGCCAGATCTCTACTTGGCCTGTGGTGTTAGGCTTAGCGACCACATGACTGCAACTGTAAAGATTGTGTTCTTTCAAAATAGCAAACACAGCATCTCTGTCAGAACGCTTCACCTGGATCAAAGCTCCCAACTCTTCATTGAAGAGTGCTCTCAAGGTTAAGTCGTTTCTGCGACCTGAAACTTGTTGTGCCCAGTTTTTGGCATCGCCGTAATCTGATTCATGGTCTTTATCCAAGACCAACATATCAACGTTGAGTGACACACCCACGTGGGATGTGAATGCCATTTCTGTGGCAGCTGCGAACAAGCCACCGTCTGAACGATCGTGGTATGCCAAGAGCATGCCTTGGCGTCGCATCTTGATGATCGCTGCGGCTAAGTTTCTTAAGTCTGTTGGATCATCCAAGTCTGGCGTGGCGTGACCTGCTTGGTCAATCACTTGAGCCAAGATGCTGCCGGCCATGCGGCTCTTCGAGCGACCCAAATCAATCAAAACGATTTCTGTATCGAGTGCCTGCCCCTGCTCGTCTTTTAATTGGAGCAAAGGTGTGGTGGTTTTGCGTGTGTCGATCACCGGTGCAAAAGCAGAGATGATCAAAGAAACCGGGGATGTGACTGATTTCTTTTCTTGGGTTTTTTCATCATCCCATTGCGTGCGCATGGATAAAGAGTCTTTACCCACCGGAATCGAAATACCCAAAGCCGGACACAATTCCATGCCCACTGCTTTAACAGAATCAAATAATTTGGCATCTTCACCAGGATTGCCACATGCGGCCATCCAGTTAGCAGATAGCTTGATGTCTTCAATGCTGTTGATATCAGCAGACAAAATATTGGTGATGGATTCAGCCACAGCCATGCGGGCAGCAGCCGGAGCGTTCATCACAGCCAAAGGCGTTCTTTCACCCATAGACATGGCTTCGCCACGATAGCCTTTGAAGTCCATCAAGGTCACAGCAGCATCGGCCACTGGTACTTGCCAAGGTCCCACGAATTGGTCACGGGCGTTCAAGCCACCCACGGTTCTATCACCAATGGTGATCAAGAAAGATTTGCTGGCAACGGTTGGGTGTTGCAAGACCCAGCTGGCCACCTGATCCAAAGACACATCGGTCAAATCAATCTCTGGTAATTGTTTTTCAAGACGTTTGACGTCACGGTGCATACGTGGTGGCTTACCCAAGAGAACTTCCATTGGCATGTCGATCGGTAAACGTTCATCAGTGCCCTCAGCCTGCTTGGTGTCGACCAAGAACAATTGACGCTCTTGGGTTGTTTCACCAACAACAGCTATAGGACAACGCTCACGCTCACACATGGCTTGCAAGATTGCTAGGCTATCTTTGGCAATCGCCAAAACATAACGTTCTTGAGATTCATTGCACCAGATTTCAGCAGGACTCATGCCGCTTTCTTCAAGTGGCACTTTGCGCATATCAAAAGTGGCGCCTAAACCAGCACCATCGGCCAATTCTGGGAAAGCATTGGACAGACCACCTGCACCCACGTCATGGATTGAAACGATGGGATTCTTTTCTCCCATGGCACGACAAGCATTGATGACTTCTTGAGCACGTCGTTCAATTTCTGGATTGCCGCGTTGTACTGAGTCAAAGTCTAAGTCTGCAGTGTTGGCACCTGTGGTCATTGAACTGGCAGCACCACCGCCCATACCAATGCGCATACCTGGACCACCAAGTTGAACCAAGAGGTAACCTGGTTTGATTTCTTTTTTGTGGGTGTGACCATCGTCAATCGCACCAATACCGCCCGCGATCATGATTGGTTTGTGATAACCGCGACGCTCACCATCAATGGTTTGCTCAAAGACGCGGAAATAACCGCCCAAGTTCGGACGACCGAATTCATTGTTGAAGGCGGCTCCACCCAATGGGCCTTCAATCATGATTTGTAATGGTGAGGCAATTCGCTCAGGCTTGCCGTAGGCTTGTTGATCCCAAGGCAATTGACTGCCAGGTAAGTTCAAATTCGATACCGAGAAACCACACAAACCGGCTTTTGGTTTACCGCCAATGCCTGTGGCACCTTCGTCACGGATCTCACCACCAGAACCAGTCGAAGCACCTGGATAAGGCGCAATCGCTGTTGGATGATTGTGTGTCTCAACCTTCATCAAGGTGTGAGTGAGTCTGGTTTTCTTGACGTACTCTTGTTGTTCGTTTGGGGCCCAGACTTCTGCTTCGCAACCCGCCATGATGGCTGAGTTGTCAGAGTAAGCGACGACCGTACCCTTCGGTTGCAACTGATGCGTGTTGCGAATCATGGCAAATAAAGATTTGTCTTGCTCTAAACCATCAATGGTCCAAGTGGCATTGAAGATTTTGTGACGGCAGTGTTCGCTGTTCGCTTGAGCAAACATCATGAGCTCAACATCGCTTGGATTGCGCTTAAGCTTTTTGAAGTTATCAACCAAGTAAATGATTTCATCATCAGACAAAGCCAAACCCATGGTGGTGTTAGCTAATTCAAGTGCAGCTTGACCGCCTTGCAGAATATCAATGCGTGTGAATGCTTTATCGCTCAAGGTTTGATAGAGCTCAGCAGCTGAATCGATCGATGGCAAAGTGATTTCTGTCATGCGATCATGAATGGCTGCCAAAACCGCTTGGCGTTGTGATTCGTTCAGGGCTTTTTTACTGGTCCAGAAGAATTGCACACCGCGCTCAATGCGTAAGACATTCAAGCCACAGTGATGGGCGATGTCAGTGGCTTTACTCGCCCATGGTGAAATCGTGCCAATGCGTGGCGCCACCACAGCTTGATCTTGTTTGCCGGCAAATAAGCCTTTGGCTTCAATCAAGGTGAATGGTTCACCGTAGTTCAATAAACCTTTTAATTTTGTTAAATCTTCGCCTGAAAGTTCTTCATCAGACCAAACAAAGTGCACAAATTGTGCCTGGATCTGAGTGAGATCAACACCCTGCTCTGATAAGGAGCTTAAGAGACGCTGTTGGCGAAATTGAGAGAGGGCTTCGGCCCCATTTAGGCTTAGAAAACGACGATTTGCAGGCATCCCAAGATTATAAAACGAATGCCATTCTTGCTATTGTTTTTAAAGCTATTTTTTGCGAAATAGCCTGCTCACTGAGCCTGCTTCAGGCTGCTGAGCTTGCAGGGTCCACTGTGACCACCCTGCCACTGTTTAAAACCAGTTGACGCTGGCAACGGCTGGCCAAGGCCATGTCATGGGTGACCAAAATCAAGGTTGAACCAAGCTCTTGATTGAGTTGAAAGAGCAATTCGATGATTTTTTGACCATTTTGCTCATCCAAACTGCCGGTGGGTTCGTCGGCGAAAAGGATATCTGGTCCAGTCACAAAAGCGCGCGCCAAAGCCACCCTTTGCTGCTCGCCGCCAGACAATGTTTTGGGACGATGTTTGAGTCGCTCAGACAAACCGACTTTTTCTAGCCAAACTTGGGCTTTGGCCGCCGCTTCTGCTCTGGGCATGCCAGCCAATTCAAGAGGAAGTTGGACGTTTTCTAGAGCGGTTAAATGATCGATCAATTGAAATGACTGAAACACAAAGCCCACATGCTGGGATCTGATTTGAGCGCGTTGATCTTCATTGGCGCCTGCGATATCTCGGTCCATCAACAGGACCTGACCTTTGCTGGGTGTATCTAAACCTGCCAACAAGCCCAATAAAGTACTTTTGCCTGAGCCACTAGCACCAACAATGGCCAAACTCTCAGCCTCAGCCACGGAAAAGTTGATATCGTGCAAAATGGTCAAGGGACCATCAACGGTGTCGACTGTTTTTGCCAAATGGGATACTTCGAGAACCGTTTTGAGTGTTGTTGCTTGCATAGGAGCTAAGTTTGAGTTTTCAGTGGAATTTAAAAAAGTGTTTTGCTTCAGGTCAGTTAAGTTCGCTTGATCGATTAGGTCAATTGCTCACAGTTCATATGTTTCACATGGTAATGGTGTTTACTGTGTTGTGCATGACTGTCTTGAATAGCCCCACTGTGATGGCGCAATCTTCAAAGTTACTGATTGTGGGTGATAGTCTTTCCGCTGAATACGGTTTGCCTCGCGGCACAGGCTGGGTGAAGTTGCTGGAAGATCGCTTGAAAAAAGATCACGCAGGCTGGCAAGTGGTTAATGCCAGTATCAGCGGTGAAACCACTGCTGGCGGTCAAACACGCTTACCTTTATTGTTAAAGACTCATCAGCCCAAAGTGGTGGTGATTGAGTTAGGCGCTAACGATGCCTTGCGTGGCTTGCAACTGCCAGCCACTGAACAGAATTTAAGAAAAATGATTCAGGCATCAAAGCAAACGGGTGCCAAAGTATTGTTATTGGGCATGCGCATTCCACCGAATTACGGTCAGGATTACACCAATAAGTTTTTTGCCATTTATGGCAAGTTAGCAGCCTCTGAGCAAGTTGAGTTGTTACCGTTTTTCTTAGAGCGCGTGGCCACGCGCATGGATTTATTTCAGGCTGATCGGATCCATCCAAATGTGATGGCGCAAAGCATCATGCTTGATAACGTTTGGCCAAAATTAGAACCTTTGCTAAAGCCCTGATTCTTTTTTTTCTTTTTAGGTTTTGATGCATTCGATGGGTAGCTGGATCAAGAATTCAGCCCCACCCAATTCAGATGGTTGATAGCTGATGCGGCCTTGATGTCTATCAATGATGTGTTTGCAAAGCCACAAACCCAAACCCATGCCCTGCTTTTTATTGGTTTTCATCAAATCAAAAATACTGGCCTTTAATTGATCCGGAATACCAGGACCATTGTCAGAGATTTTTAACTCAACATAATTACCAAATACTTTGGTTTGGATTTGGATGACTTTCTTTGCTTGAGTGGCATTCGATAGTGCTTCCATCGAGTTATTCAATAGATTGATGATGACCTGACTGATTTCATTGCTATTGAGCGGAATCGATTGATTGACGTTCAAGTCAAATTTCAAATCAATTTTCAGGTCTCGCACTTGCGGAAGAATGATCGGTTTGATTTGTTCAATCAATTCATCCAAATGAATGTCGCTGGCTTTGATTTCTTCTTGCCTGAAGATATCTCTCAGGGTTGAAACAATCTTCGCAATACGATGATTGTCTTGCTGAATATGGCTAATCACTTCTTTTAAACCACTTGGATCAGCTTCCCCTTCACTCAGCTTGCGCTGGATGAATTCAGTATTGAGGCTGATAGCTGCTACAGGCTGATTCAATTCATGAGCAATTGATGCAGACAGCGCACCGGTGGCAGCGGTTTTATTCGCAATCATCAAAGAAGAAATCAACTCTTCTCGCTCGGATAAGAGGTTTTTGATCATTTGATTTTCATTGAGCACAACAGCTCTTGAAATCGCCATTTTTTCAGTCCAGTAACTACCAATAGCAACATAAGCCACAGTGTTTGCAACCAATTGAGCAATGGTCACAAAGATCAAAATCTGCGGTAACTGATCAACTTTTTGAATGCTGACCGCACTAACAATCAAAATTGCGATGCGACCAAGTGCAAAGAGCAATTCAATACCCGTTGCAATCTGCATGAAGGTTAACTGAGTAGATGGTTCTTTTCTTTTAAATCGTTGTATTTCTAAAATTTGAAACACAAACATGAAGCAACCCAAAATCACCATGTATGAAGTTCTGATTTCGAAATTTCCATACAACCTCAACGCCTCAAAGATGAGCAAGAATGGAATGACAGAAATTTTTGCAAATAAATCGAAGCGATATGAAATTGGATGATTAAGAGATTTACAAAATAAAAATTGTGACAATGCAGCGATATAAAAAAGCGTATTGGCTATGGTGAAATTGAATTGCGGCCTACTGACATCCTCAACAGACAATACGCCATAACCAAAAAGGAATAATGCTGCAATGTTTGCCACAAGCGAGGCAATCCAATATTTACTTGGTTTTACTAAGTTATTGGCTTGATAAGTGCGATAAAGACCAATCCAAAGACCTAATTGAATAGCGCCAAGAATAAAAAAATACAGTGCTATGAGAGGCTTGAGCATATTTCAAAATGATGCGCCATAGGGTGAAAATAAAAAAGCCCTAGAAGGGCTTTTTTATTTAACTGAGTTGACTTGCTTGACACCCGCACGTTCTTTCACACTCTCAAAATAAGCAGCGGCTTCAGCTTGGGTGCTGAGATCAGCCACTTGACGGGCTTGATTGGCGCGTAATTTCGCATCTGATTGTGCAGGTTGTTGTACTTTGTTCACTCGGTAAATAGCGAGTCCACCATCACTGGCTTGAGCACTGACCACAGCTGGTAATTGCTTTGCATTCACAGACATCACCGCATCCATGCCACTCGCTGTTAAGTCAGCTGGTTTGTTGCGTGACACCCATTTGCCGGCTGTGAAACCTGCAGATTCGCTTGGGTTCTTTTGTAGTGCCTCAAAGCGCTCTTGACCAGTTTTGATTGCCAATTCTTGAGCCATTCTGAGTGAAACTTGTTTTTTGACATCCGCCTGAATCAAGTTCAAAGGCAATGCAGCTTGCGGCTTGTGAGCTGTGACACGAGCAGAAATGATTTTTCCTGGTGAGAGTTCCAAAGCTTCAATATTGCGACGGTTTTTAACCGCGTCATCAGCAAAGATCGCTGCTAATAACTTAGGATTATTAAATGGGTGATCAGCAGGTGCGCCACGCAAACCACCACGGGTGATATTGCTGGCTTTTTGAATTGACAAGCTCAAGCGATCTGCCACAGGCTTCAAACTATCAGACTGTTCATAAGCCATATTGGCGAATAAATCTGCTTTTTCCGCGAATTTCTTTGGATCTGCTTTAGAGTCACCTTGCAAGATCACGTATTCAACTTCTACGTTCTCTGGAGCTTGGTAAGCATTGATGTTACTTTGGTAGAAAGATTCAATGTCTTGCTGCGATGGGTTCACTTTTGAGACAAAGTCGTTCGGTGAGAAACGCAAGACTTGAACTTCACGCTCTGTTTCAAAGGCAATCGAAACTTGTTCAGCCACTTTTCTTGAACCAATGCCCGTGGCAACCACAGCTGTTAAAACATGACGGGTTTTAAGTTCGTGGCGACGACCATTTTCAAATTGGTCGACGGTCAAATTATTACTGGCCAATAGTTTTTTATAACGTTCAGCATCAAACTGACCATTGTTATAGAGGGCTTTGATTTCTGGAATTTGGGTTAAGTCACGAGCCAAAGCTTCAGGGCTGATAGAAAGCTTCAGGGCTTTCATTTCATAAGCCAACAGGCGTTGTTGCACGATTTCATTGAGAACCGCTTGCTTGAATGGCACGCTGTTGACCAATGCTGAATCCACACGACCTTGCTGTTGCTGTAAACGATCCGCTCTTAATTTGACGGCGTTGTCTAACTCTTGACGAGTGATTGCGGCACCATCGACTTTGACCAAAGCTGAGTCTTTACCAATGTCTTGCATGTAACTCTCAACGCCTAAAAAGACAAAGGACGGCAAGATGAGCAAAAGTAAAAGCCCCATCAGTATTTTTTGGTACTTACGGATCGATTCAAGCATGAGTATGTGGTGTTGACGTAGAAAAAGTCAGAAGAAATCTGTGGTGGGTGCTGAGAGGGTCGAACTCCCGACATTCGCCTTGTAAGGGCGACGCTCTACCAACTGAGCTAAGCACCCACAGAGAAACGAGAGTATACAGCACCTTCATTCCCACTGCAAATATTTCAGACTGTTAAGTTAAACAAGTCCTTCACACAAAGGCTTGTTCAGCCGATGTGCGAAGGTATTTTTGCTACAAAAATCAGTGCTTGAGAACATCCCCAGAGCTGGCTTGAGCAGATTTACTGGCTTCAGCAGCTTTAGCGATTTCTTCAGCACTTAACTCAGGCAAGGCTTGGGGCATTTTTTCTAGCGCCAATTCCAAGACCTTATCAATCCATCTGACCGGAACAATCTCAATCGCGTTTTTAACGTTATCAGGAATATCGGTCAAATCTTTGATGTTTTCTTCAGGAATCAAAGCCAACTTGATGCCACCTCTGTGAGCTGCCAATAGTTTTTCTTTCAAGCCACCAATTGGCAAGACTTCACCACGCAAAGTGATCTCACCCGTCATGGCCACATCAGCTCTGACTGGGATACCAGTCAAGACTGAAACCAAGGCGGTGGTGATCGCAATACCTGCAGACGGACCATCTTTTGGAGTGGCGCCTTCTGGGAAGTGAATATGAATGTCTTTCTTTTCAAAAGACTCTTCAGTGATGCCCAATTTGCGACCGCGTGAACGAACCACTGAGCGAGCTGCCTCAACAGATTCTTTCATCACGTCTCCCAATGAACCAGTGCGAATCGTGTTGCCTTTACCAGGCATCACCGCTGCTTCAATGGTCAATAGATCGCCACCCACTTCAGTCCAAGCCAAACCAGTGACTTGACCCACTTGGTTTTCCTTCGCTGCTAGACCATAGTCATAGCGACGCACTGATAGGAACTTGTCCAAGTTTGAGTCATCGACTTTGATCGGGGCCGCTTCTTTTTTGAGCAACAAGAGTTTGACGACTTTGCGGCAGATTTTGCTGATCTCACGCTCAAGCGCACGCACACCTGCTTCGCGGGTGTAGTAACGAATGATGTCGCGGATCGCTGATTCATCCACCACAATTTCACCGGCTTTCAAACCATTGCCTTTGATTTGCTTAGGCAACAAGTAGCTGGTCGCAATGTGAGTTTTTTCGTCTTCGGTGTAACCCGCTAAACGAATCACTTCCATACGATCAAGCAGAGGACCAGGGATGTTCAATGAGTTTGAAGTCGCCACAAACATCACATCTGATAAGTCGTAATCGACTTCAACATAGTGATCTTGGAAAGTGTGGTTTTGTTCTGGATCCAATACTTCAAGCATGGCGCTCGCTGGATCGCCACGGAAGTCCATGCCCATCTTGTCAATCTCATCTAGCAAGAACAATGGATTGCGCACACCTACCTTGGTCAAGCTCGACAAAATTTTGCCAGGCATTGATCCAATATAGGTACGACGGTGACCACGGATTTCTGATTCATCACGCACGCCACCCAAGGCCATGCGCACAAACTTACGATTGGTGGCACGAGCAATCGATTGACCCAATGATGTTTTACCCACACCAGGAGGGCCAACCAAGCAAAGAATTGGAGCCTTCACTTTTTCAACACGTTGTTGAACGGCGAGGTATTCCAAGATACGTTCTTTGACTTTGTCTAAACCGTAGTGATCTTCGTTCAATACCTTTTCAGCATTCGCTAAATCATTATTGACCTTGCTTTTCTTTTTCCAAGGCAAGTTCACCAAAGTTTCGATGTAATTACGAATCACTGAAGCTTCAGCTGACATCGGTGACATCAACTTCAATTTCTTCATTTCTGATTCAGCTTTTTTCAAAGCTTCTTTAGGCATCTTGGCGGCTTTGATGCGTTTATCGAGTTCTTCGATATCAGCACCCTCTTCGCCTTCGCCCAATTCTTTTTGAATCGCTTTGACTTGTTCATTCAAGTAGTACTCGCGCTGACTCTTTTCCATCTGACGTTTGACACGTCCACGGATGCGTTTTTCTACTTGGAGAATATCGATTTCGCTCTCAAGGTGAGCCAAGATCGCTTCGAGACGCTCAACCACTGTTGGCAATTCTAGAAGTCTTTGCTTTTGATCCAACTTGATTGGCAAGTGTGAGCAGATGGTGTCGGCCAAACGACCGGCGTCATCGATGCCTTGCAAAGTGGCCAGGATTTCTTGAGGAATCTTTTTGTTCAGTTTGACGTATTGATCAAACTGAGACACCACGGCGCGACGCAAAGCTTCAATCTCTGGCACTTCGCTAGAAGCGATTGCTTGAGGTGTTGCTTCACACATGAAATATTCCAAACTGTCTTCAACGTTAGCGACATCAGCACGTTGAGTTCCCTCAACGAGCACTTTGACGGTACCGTCTGGCAGTTTGAGCATTTGTAGAATCTTGGCAATACAGCCCACTGTGTACAAATCTTCCACAGCAGGTTCGTCTTTGGCAGCCGTTTTTTGGGCAACCAATAAGACGCTTTTGCCAGATTCCATGGCAGCTTCTAGAGCTTTGATAGATTTTGGTCTACCCACGAACAATGGAATGACCATGTGTGGGAACACCACCACATCTCTTAGCGGCAACAATGGCAGCTGGATGGGTTCAGAAGGAAGTAACAAGTCACCAGGCATGGTTTATCTCCAAAATGTGTTTGTATTTTCCTACGTAGTAAGAATACATTGAATTTGGGTCTGTTTTGCTCAAAAACAAGGGTAAAAACTAAGAAAATTAATAAAAAAACGCATTTTTCTTGGTTTTTTATTCAATTTTTCTCTTCTGAAAGGATGTTTTTCGAAGGAAAAATAGAAAAACCCCCTATTTAGGGGGTTTTCGATGAATAAGTAGTTCTAGCTACTACATTTAGTTCAAGAAATTCTTAAGAGGCCGCCTTCTCAGAGGCTTCTTGATAGAGCATCAAAGGCTTGCCGTCGCCATTGATCGTGCTCTCATCAATCACCACACGTTGAACGTTTTCTAGACTTGGGAGGTCATACATCACGTCCATCAAAGCGTGTTCAATGATTGATCTCAAGCCACGCGCACCGGTTTTACGGGCAATCGCTTTTTTAGCGATGGCACTCAGTGCATTGGGACGAATCTCTAATTCAACACCTTCCATATCTAACAAGGCTTGGTATTGCTTGACCAGGGCGTTGTTAGGTTCCGTGAGGATTTGCACCAAAGCAGCTTCATCCAACTGAGCCAAAGTGGCTACCACTGGTAAACGACCGATTAATTCTGGAATCAAACCAAATTTGATCAAGTCTTCTGTCTGAACTTCCTTCAGTAGTTCAGAAATGGAGCGATCATCTTTGCCGCGCACTTGCGCACCAAAACCGATACCAGCTGTGACCGTGCGCTGTTGAATGACTTTTTCTAAACCATCAAAAGCACCACCACAGATGAACAAGATATTGGTGGTGTCGACTTGTAAGAAGTCTTGGTTCGGATGTTTGCGACCACCTTGAGGTGGCACAGAAGCCATCGTGCCTTCGACCAATTTCAAGAGCGCTTGTTGTACGCCCTCACCTGATACGTCACGGGTGATCGATGGGTTATCTGACTTACGTGAAATCTTATCGATCTCGTCGATATAAACAATGCCCTTTTGTGCTTTTTCAACGTTGTAGTCACAAGCTTGTAAAAGCTTTTGAATGATGTTCTCAACGTCTTCACCCACATAACCAGCTTCGGTCAAGGTGGTGGCATCAGCAATCACAAATGGCACATCCAATAATCTGGCCAATGTTTGAGCCAACAATGTTTTGCCTGATCCAGTTGGACCGATCAACAAGATATTGCTCTTGGCTAACTCAACACCGTTGTGCACAGTTTTTTTGTTTTTAGCTGCCCCGGTGGTTTCAATGTGCTTGAGGCGCTTGTAGTGGTTGTAAACCGCTACCGCTAATTGTTTCTTGGCATGATCTTGGCCAATCACATACTGATCGAGGCTGGCACGGATCTCGTGAGGCGTTGGCAAACCTTCACGAAGGTCTGCTTCTGGCATTTTGCTGATTTCTTCAGTGATGATGTCTGTGCATAAATCAATGCATTCATCACAAATAAAAACATTGGGACCTGCAATCAGCTTTTTAACTTCGTGCTGACTCTTGCCACAGAATGAGCAATAAAGAGGCTTCTCGCTTGAAGTTGTTGTATCGCTCATCAGTGAACCTCCTGACTATCTTTTAGATTAGCGCTTTTCGATCACTTGATCGATGAGGCCATATTCTTTGGCTTGCTCTGCTGACATGAAGTTATCGCGATCCGTGTCTTTGGCAATCGTTTCGATGGTTTGACCTGTGCGATCAGACAATACCTTGTTCAAACGTTCACGCAAGTAAAGAATTTCACGAGCTTGAATTTCAATGTCTGAGGCTTGGCCACGTGCACCGCCCAAAGGCTGATGAATCATCACACGAGAATTTGGCAAAGAGAAACGCTTGCCTTTGGTACCGGCTGCCAATAAGAATGCGCCCATGCTGGCGGCCATACCCATGCACAATGTGCTCACATCCGGCTTGATGAATTGCATCGTGTCGTAAATGGCCAAACCAGCTGAAACGGATCCACCTGGAGAGTTGATGTACAAAGAAATGTCTTTCTCTGGGTTTTCGCTTTCCAAGAAAAGCAATTGAGCAATCACCAAATTTGCTGTTTGGTCATTGACCTCGCCCACCAAGAACACCACACGCTCTTTGAGCAAACGTGAATAAATGTCATAAGCACGCTCGCCACGACCAGATGTTTCTACGACCATTGGAACCATGCCCAAAGCTTGAGTATCTAGTGCGCTATTTTGTGTGTGGTTCATATTCTTTTTGTCTCCAGGGTATCCATCAACAGCAATACGAAAAATTACATTTTGCTGAGTTCTTCAAAGCTTACTGCTTTTTCTGATACTTTGGCTAGACCTGTCACATAAGCCACCACATTGTTTTCTAAAACAAGGGCTTCAACATCGGCCAAACGCTTCGGATCGCTGTAATACCAACGCATCACTTCTTTTGGATCTTCGTAGCTGGCTGACTGCTCTTCGATTTCAGCTTTGATTTGCTCTGGCTTTGCTTCTAATGATTGTTGCTTGACCAATTCATTCAAGATCAAACCAAGCTTCACACGCTGTTCAGCTTGTGAAGTGAATAGTTCTGCAGGAATCGGAGCATCTTTGGCATTAGGTACACCACGAGCTGCCAAGTCTTGACGAGCATTGGCAATCAAACGCTCTTGTTCTTGCGCTACCAAACCTTTTGGCACTTCCATCTCGCAGGCTTTTGTTAAAGATTCCATTACTTGGCCTTTTAACAAAGTCTGTGTGCGACGCGCGACTTCACGTGTCAAGTTTGTACGAATTTCTTCACGCATTTTGGCAACGCCTTCAGCAACACCCAAAGCCTTAGCAAGCTCATCGTTCACTTCTGGCAAATGTGGCCATTCCACTTTTTTCATTGTGATGGTGAAGTCAGCAGTCTTACCTGCTACGTCTTTACCATGGTAGTCGGCTGGGAAAGCCAATGGGAAAGTCTTTTGCTCACCCGCCTTCAAACCCAAAGCAGCAGCTTCGAATTCAGGCAACATGCGGCCTTCACCCAATACAAATGCAAAGTTCTCAGCTTTACCGCCAGCGAACTCAACACCTTCAATCTTGCCCACGAAGTCAACAGTGACCTGGTCACCAGTTTGAGCGGCAGTGTTTGCACCGCCATTGCCATGCTCACCTGCTTCGCCGCGCACATGGTAATGAACACGTTGCTTGCGCAAAATGTCTAAAGTCTTGTCGATTTCAGCATCGTTCACATCTGTTGTGTGACGTGTGATTTCTACTTTTGATAGATCACCAATCTTTACTTCTGGGAATACTTCAAACTTAGCGTCAAACACGATTGGATCGGCAGTCATGTCGCTCTTAGGCTCAAGACTTGGTTGACCAGCAATTTTCAAACCTTCTTTTTTGCTGATATCAAAGAATAATTTAGAAGCGTGGTCAAACTGAACTTCAAAGTCCACTTGCATACCGTATTGGGCTTCAACCATTTTCATGGGAACCTTGCCAGGACGGAAGCCTGCCATCTTCACTGTTTTTGACAGTTTTTGTAAGCGCGCAGCGCGTGCTTTTTCAGTATCAGCTTTTGGAAAGCTTAAAGTAATTTTACGGTCTAAATTGCCGAGGTTTTCAATCGTTACTGACATGCTGGGTATCCCGTTTAAGCTAATAAAATTAGGGGCTTAGAGATCAACCTCTCAAGGGTTTTTCCGCCACCACTAGTGAAACACTACAAAAGCTCACTATTCTACATGATGGGCGGTCTAATAGGACGTCTTATGATTCAGTGGTTTATGTGCTTTATGGGGCTTTTGACGGTAATCACCATGAAGCGGATTGGCAGTCATATTCAATCTAGCTAAACTACTGAGTCAATTGATTTAGCTGACAGAAAGAACAATAAGATGAAGATGATTCAAGAATTCCGCGCATTTGCAGTCCGAGGCAATGTGATTGACTTGGCCGTGGGTGTCATCATTGGCGGCGCTTTTGGCAAGATCGTTGATTCCTTGGTGGGCGATGTGATCATGCCTGTGGTGGCATGGTTGATTGGCGGAAAATTAGATTTTTCTAATTTATTCATTGTTTTAGGCAAGGTTCCTGATAATGTTCCGATGACATTGGATGCCCTCAAAAAGGCAGGCGTGCCATTGTTTGCCTACGGTAACTTTTTAACAATCACCCTTAATTTTGTGATTTTGGCCTTCATTATTTTCCAAATGGTCAAAATCATTAATCGCATTAAACTTCAGGACGAAGCAGATACACCACCACCTCCAGCACCTGAAGATATTCAGTTACTAAGAGAAATCAGAGACAGTTTGAAAAAATAAGGATAGAAGATGATCACCACCCCATCAGGTTTGCAGTACGAAGACACAGTTGTAGGATCTGGCGCCGAAGCCACAAAAGGACAATACGTGTCCGTTCATTACACAGGTTGGCTATACGAGAACGGTCAAGCAGGCGCAAAGTTTGATTCAAGCAAAGATCGCAATGATCCTTTTGAGTTTCCTTTGGGTGGCGGCATGGTCATCCGCGGCTGGGATGAAGGCGTGCAAGGCATGAAAGTTGGCGGCACACGTCGCTTGGTGATTCCGTCTAACTTGGGCTATGGCGCATCAGGTGCTGGTGGCGTGATTCCACCAAACGCAACTTTATTATTTGAAGTGGAATTATTGGCTGTTTAAGCAATCTTTCAATTTCTGATTCAACAAAAAAGCCTCGATTTGATTCGAGGCTTTTTTATTTAGATTAAAACTTTTTAGCTTTTGACGATCAATGCAACTGCTTGAACAGCAATGCCCTCGCCCCTTCCTAAATGACCTAGCTTTTCATTGGTCTTTGCTTTGACATTGATGTGATCTGGAGTAACACCTAAATCGCTGGCGATGTTCTTCACCATCTCAGGTATGTGAGGTGCCATCTTAGGAGACTGACAAATGATCGTGGCATCGACATTGCCCACTGCATAACCTGCCGCCTGAAGCAATGACATCGTGGCTCGGAGCAAGACACGGCTATCAGCACCTTTGTACCTGTCATCGGTATCAGGAAAGTGACGACCAATATCGCCAAGCGCTGCTGCCCCAAGCAAAGCGTCCGTGATGGCGTGCAGCAAAGCATCGGCATCAGAGTGACCCATTAGACCTTTGTCATGAGGAATTTTTACGCCACCCAAAATCAAGTCACGACCACTCACCAAAGCGTGGATGTCGTAACCTTGACCAATTCGAAATGCGCTGCTTGTCATTACTTCTCTTTCTTTTCAGAGTGATGAGTCAAGATTTGATCCATCAACGCCCAGTCTTGTGGGTATGTGACTTTGATATTACGCCATTCCCCTGGAACTAGCAGTGGTTCACAACCAGCACGTTCCATGGCACTGGCTTCATCCGTGACTTCAAATTTGTTCTCGATTGCCGCATCCAATGCTTCGGTCAAAGCCATCAAGCGGAACATTTGAGGAGTTTGAGCCAACCACAAACCATCTCTTGGCAATGTTTTACCAATGCATTGCGGATTTTGCGGGGAAATGAGTTTCAAGGTATCAGCCATTGGCATGGCCAAAATGCCACCACTGACATAAACGTGTTCAGTGACTGCTTGAATCAATCGTCTGGCTGCCTCAACAGTTAAACCTGGTCTGGCTGCATCGTGCACCAAGATCCAAGCGTCTTGATCAATGCCAGACTTTGCCATGGCTTTGAGTGTATTAAGAACAGTATCCGCTCTGGTGGCACCACCCGTGACACTCAGGTGAAAGCGTGGGTCTTGCGGCCAAGTGGCATTTGTTTGGTCTTGGGGCAGGTTTTTACTTTCTTCTGAAACACCGACCCAAAGAGATCCAATCTCGGGCATCGATAAAAAGGTATTGATGGCATGAAGTGCCATCGGCTGACCTGCCAAAGGCTCAAATTGTTTGGGTTGCTTCAAACCCATGCGACTACCAGTGCCAGCACAAGGAATCAGAACATGCAGCTGGGGCATCGATTTTGGAGGGGTTTGAGCTAAGTTCATGCCTCAATTCTATAATGTCTAGCTTATGCAGAAGTTATCGGCTGAAATATTGGCCAAATCTAGTACGGTGACATGGTCACCCCCCCTACCCGGACCAAGGGATGGGCAGCGCTTTACCTTAAGCGGTCTCCAAGGTTCTTCTGATGCTGCGGTGATTGCCCAACAGGCCTTGAGTCATCGTTCAGCCTTCTCTGTGATGGTGATCATTTGTGCCAATGCCTTGGATGCTGCACGCTTGCATGAAGAGATTCCCGTCTTTGCTCCCGATCTGAAAGTCAGACTGTTACCTGATTGGGAAATCTTGCCCTACGATGCTTTTTCACCTCATCAAGATTTGGTGTCTGAGCGTTTAGCAACGCTTCATGAATTATTGATTGGTCATTGCGACATTGTTTTAATGCCAGTGACGACCGCCATACAAAAATTGGGTCCCCCAAGTTTCTTGGCCGCACACACCTTCTTTTTTAAGAAGGGTGATAAGTTAGACGAGATGGCCCTGCGTCTGCAATTACAACAAGCAGGCTACGACCCAGTGAGCGCCGTGGTTCGTCCTGGCGAATACAGTTTGCGCGGCGGCCTGATTGATTTATTTCCGATGGGCTCTGCCTTGCCTTATCGCTTGGATTTGTTCGGTGATGAGATTGATCAAATCAGATCATTTGATCCAGACACACAACGCAGTTTGTTCCCTGTTCAAGAAGTGCGTCTACTCCCCGGCCATGAATTCCCGATGGACGAAGAATCACGCACAGCGTTTCGTGGTCGTTGGCGCGAGGTGTTTGATGGTGATCCTAGCCGCTGCAGTATTTATAAAGACATGGGCTTGGGCATCCCTAGTGCAGGCATTGAATCTTATTTACCCCTGTTCTTTGAGAGCACTGCCACCGTGTTTGATTACCTGCCTTTGGGCAAAGGTCCCGTTTGGTTAGGTATCCATGGCGAACTAGAAAGTCAGATCAAAGGTTTTTGGCAAGATACACAGCAGCGCTATAACTTTTTAAGCCATGACTCTTCACGACCAGTTTTAGATCCTAAGCTACTGTATTTACAAAATGATGAGTTGTTTGCTTTATTAAAGCCTCACGCACGCTTAATTTTGCAAAAGGAAATTTCTGGAGAAAGTACTACAGAAAATAATGAAGTAGCTGAGCGAAGCTTTTGGTCCTTGCCAGACATTGCTGTGAATCGCAAAGATACTGATCCAATTTCTAAGATCAAGCATTTGATTAAAAATACGGAGTCACGGGTATTGATCAGTGCTGACAGTCCTGGTCGTCGTGAAACCATTCGTCAGCTGTTTGAAGAGAATCAATTAAAGACTCACTCATCAGATTCTGTGGCTGAGTTCATCGCCTCTGATCTGCCTTTGTCGATCACTCACAGCGCGATTCATGATGGCTTTGTGGCCAGTCATGCCAAGATCATCGTCATCACAGAATCTGAGCTCTTTGCTGCCAGCGCTAGAAGCAGGCGCAAAGGCAAAGATAAAGAAGCCAGCAACGTTGATACCTTGGTCAAAGATTTGTCTGAACTCAAAGTCGGCGATCCAGTGGTGCATGCTGAACACGGTATTGGTCGTTATCAAGGTTTGATTTTGTTAGATGTTGGCAATGGCGAAGAAGAGTTTTTACATTTGCTCTACGCCCATGCAGCAACTTTGTACGTGCCCGTAGCGCAATTACAACTGATCTCACGTTATGCAGGCTCTGATCCAGAATCAGCTCCATTGCACCAGTTAGGATCTGGTCAATGGGAACGTGCCAAGCGCAAAGCTGCCCTACAAACCAGAGACACCGCTGCCGAGCTTCTGAAGTTATATGCTCAACGCGCCTTGCGCAAAGGTCATGCCTTTGAGTTTTCTGCTCATGACTATGAGGCATTTGCAGAGAGCTTTGGTTTTGAGGAAACAGCTGACCAAGCGGGTGCCATTGCTGCAGTGATACAAGACATGACCAGTGGCAAACCAATGGATCGTTTGGTGTGTGGCGATGTGGGTTTTGGTAAAACTGAAGTGGCTTTGCGCGCTAGCTTCTTGGCGGTGATGGGTGGCAAGCAAGTAGCGATCATGGCCCCCACCACTTTGTTGGCTGAACAACATGCTGAAACTTGGAAAGATCGTTTTGCTGATTGGCCAGTGAAGATTGTTGAGTTATCGCGCTTCAAAACCACCAAAGAGATCAATGCTGCTCTAGAGGCCATGGCCAAGGGCGAAGCAGACATTGTGATTGGTACGCATAAATTATTTTCTGCCGATGTGAAGTTCCCACGCTTAGGTCTTGTGATCATTGATGAGGAACATCGTTTTGGCGTGCGCCAAAAAGAGGCTCTGAAGTCCCTGCGAGCAGAGGTCGATGTCTTGACCTTGACTGCCACCCCTATTCCAAGAACCTTGGGCATGGCTTTAGAGGGTTTGCGAGATTTCTCAGTGATTGCTACGGCACCGCAAAAGCGTTTGGCAATCAAAACCTTTGTTCGCAGAGAGAGTGATGGAATCATTCGTGAGGCCGTGCTTCGAGAGATCAAACGTGGCGGTCAGGTGTATTTTTTACACAATGAAGTCGACACCATTGAAAACCGCAAGCAGTCTTTAGAAAAACTCTTACCAGAGGCTCGCATCGTGGTGGCTCATGGACAGATGCATGAGCGCGATCTTGAGCGCGTGATGCGTGACTTCGTCACACAGCGTGCGAATATCTTGTTGTGCACCACCATCATTGAAACCGGTATCGACGTTCCAACTGCCAACACCATCATCATGCATCGCGCTGATAAGTTTGGTTTGGCTCAGTTGCATCAATTACGCGGTCGTGTGGGACGTTCACACCACCAAGCTTATGCTTATCTAACCGTGCCTGATCCAGATGCTTTGACCAAACAAGCCAAGTTGCGCTTAGATGCGATCCAGGCGATGGAAGAATTAGGTTCTGGCTTCTATTTGGCGATGCACGATTTAGAAATCCGTGGCGCTGGCGAAGTTCTGGGCGATAAACAATCGGGTGATATTTCTGAGATTGGTTTCCAGCTGTATACCGAGATGCTCAATAAAGCCGTGAACTCTTTGAAGAATGGCAAAGAGCCTGATTTGATGGCACCAATGGAAGTGATCACCGATATCACTTTGGGAGTTCCGGCACTTTTAACCAATGATTACTGCCCCGATGTGCATGAGCGTCTCTCTCTTTATAAGCGCTTAGCCACTGTGAATTCATTGGATAAGCTGATGGATATCAAAGAGGAATTGGTGGATCGTTTTGGTGATTTACCTGAACAAGCTCAATCTTTATTTGAAACTCATCGTTTGCGCTTGAATATGTCTGTTTTAGGTATCAAGAAAATTGATGCCAATCCAGCACAGATCACGATTCAGTTCATCCCCAACCCTCCGATTGATCCGATCAAGATCATTCAGCTGGTTCAGACCAATAAACGTATCCAGCTCAATGGCCAAGATAAGTTAAAGGTCTTGCCGGCTGACAAGGAAGCATTCATCACATTGGCCCAAAGACTTGAGGCGATTCGACAGTTGCTCAAGCATTTGAGCGATACTGCTATAAAACCTGAAACACTAAAAACATCATGATGCACATTGCCCTATTCCATCAAGACGCTATCAACGATCAGTTGATCAGTGAGATTAAAAAATCTCACACGATTCTTTCTGTGACAGAAAAATCTTCAAAAACAGCAGTCCTTGAGTTAAAAGATGCTCTGGATACTGAGCATCGCACACACCTTCGCAATTTAGGTTTTTTGCATCAGACCGACCTTGGTTTTTTACCAAAGCATTTCAAAGGTTCAGACATCAAAGTTTTGGCCATGGACATGGATTCAACCTTGATCAATATTGAGTGCATTGATGAAATCGCTGATGCCGTGGGCAAGAAGAAAGAAGTATCAGAAATCACAGAAGCTGCCATGCGCGGTGAGATCAAAGATTTCAGCGAGAGTTTGCGTCGACGCGTGGCTCTATTAAAAGGTGTACCTGCAGCAGCTTTGGATGAAGTGTTTAGTCAACGTTTGCGCCTTAATCCTGGTGCCAAAGAGTTAATTGCTGGCGCACACGCTAAAGGTATACATACTCTTTTGGTGTCTGGTGGTTTTACTTTTTTCACCCACAAGCTTCAGGCACAACTGAATTTGTCGGAAACGCACGCCAATCAATTAGAAATCGTTGATGGATTTTTAACTGGGCAAGTTTTAGGCAATATTGTTGATGGCGCAGCTAAAGCAGCTTATGTCGAAGCACGTTGTTTAGCCTTGGGTGCAAATAAACATGCTGCTATCACCATGGGTGATGGCTCCAATGATTTACCCATGATGCATGGTGCAGGTTTGTCGATTGCCTACCGCGCCAAACCAATTGTCAAAGAAAAAGCAGATTTGGCATTTGATCATGTGGGCTTGGATGCTTGTTTGGATCTTTTTAATTAAAAATTTCGTAAACAATCTGATCAGATAAGCGTTAATTAATTAGAACCCCTACTTCTATGAAGTGGGGGTTTTGTCCTTTTTGGGCTTCATTAATTAACAAATATGTGAAAAGAGGTTTATTTGATTGATAGAAAACATCTTGACATAAGTAGTTCAATGGACTACATTGAAAAAAAAGCGTTTGAATGGGATGAAGATAAAAATTTAGAATGTGAAAAATTAAGAGGATTTCAATTTCAAGATATTACGAATGCTTTTTTAGATCCCCACCGGTGTATTACCCCAGATACACGACATGATTATGGTGAGGATAGATATGAATTGCTGGCTAAGATAGACGAAGTATTGTTTGTTGTCATTTATACATTCAGAGAAGAAGCAATTCGAATAATTTCAGCGAGGAAAGCCAATGAAAGAGAAAAAAAGAGATATAAAAATAACGCGCATCAAGGTTGACTTTAATAATCCAAAGTCATTCCCAAAACCAAACATCAATAAGAAGTTATTGAATGCTACAGGTGAAAAAGAAATTGCCAAACAAAAAGCTCAAGATGATTTAGAGGCAAAAATGGATGCAGCCTTGTATGCAAAGAGCATTCGGGAGAAATTGGGTTTCACTCAAAAAGAGTTATCAGAAAGGATATTAGTTCCCTTGGACACAATTAGAAATTGGGAACAAGGAAAACGTTACCCAACCGGGCCAGCAAGATTACTTCTAAA
>JACCDQ011924844.1_pt1 | contig 22080 bp, 23 predicted proteins | sample 7446031 | NCBI WGS metagenome assembly JACCDQ01 (sample SAMN15323442, study PRJNA562643) | freshwater metagenome | isolation source: river surface water | place: USA:Blue River Watershed | collected 2017-08-17
TAATGCGTTGGTTCACATTAGTAGGTTGGGCAATCTATCCAATCGGCTACATGATGTTGCCAGGTAACTTATTAAGCAGCATGTCAGGTAACATTGACTTAGCTTACAACATTGCAGATGCAATCAACAAGATCGGTTTCGGTTTAGTTGTATACAGCATTGCAAAAGGAGCTTCTGCTGCGAAAGCATAAGCATTATTTATAATTCATTAAAAAGGAAAGGCCAATCATGGCCTTTCCTTTTTTTGTTTAATCAACATATCAGAAGCGTGGGTAGAAAGACTAAACGAGTGAGACATATTGATTGATTTCCCACACTAAATTAATCCAAAGCTAATGGAGATATTACCCGAATGACAAGGGATTTTATATTTTAAATTAGCACAAAAACATCCCAATAGGCCTGAAACTTACCGTGAAAAATGGTATATTTATTAAATTATTCACGCTAAAATGATCGGGTTTAAATGATAAATCAAACGACAAAAGATAAAATTGAGGCCTTACGGAAGCAATATATAAGCCTATCAGTGGGAAATGAGACATTGTTAAAGGAAATAACGCTGACGGAAATTCCAGAAATGGTTTATAATTCGAATGCCATTGAAAACTCAACACTTACTTTAGAGGACACAGAAAAGATTCTTTCGGGTGGTATAATAGGACGAAATATACATGTAAGAGAGGTTTATGAAGCTAAAAACTTGGCAACACTTACAGAAATCTTTATTGAAAAAAGTAACGCTAAACTAAACATCAAACTCATTCTAAGTGGACATAAAACCTTACTAACTAACATCGACGAAAATATTGCAGGTCGATTTAGACATGGCAAAGAATGGGTAAGAGTAGGAAATCATTTGGGAGCAAATCCACAGTTTGTAGATATGCTCATGCAAGAATTAGTGGACAAGTTCAATGAAAATAAATCCAGTTATTTTTTGGATGATTTAGCATTCTTTCATGCAGAGTTCGAGACCATTCACCCTTTTGTGGATGGTAACGGAAGAATGGGTAGAGTCCTCATTAACTTCCAATTAATGAATCTAGGTTTGCCGCCCATTATCATTCAAAACAAAAGTAAACATACCGCTTACTATCCGCTATTTACCCAGTTTCAATCCACCATGAAAAGTGGAGGTTTTTCTAATTTATTTGCACTACTATTGCTGGAAGCTTTACATAAACGAATAACCTTACTCACCGCAAAAAGAATTATTCCACTTGCATTATGGGCTTCAGAAAATGGCATCAAATTAAATGTGGCAGCTAATAAGGCTAAAAGACAAACTATTCCTGCCTTTCGCCTGCGAGAAAAATGGATGATATCAGGAGAATTCAACATGATGGAAGACATCAGAAAAAATTAAAGTTACAGATTCTGAACTCTCAACGAACACGTATTCCGAGATACATCTAGCCACTCAACAGACCACGTCAACCCGTGTAATGGCTCCACCACGGTAAAGTCATCACTCCTACCCGCTACAAAATCAAGCCCATGCGTAATGATCATTTCCGTTACATTTTCAATGACATTCCAATCCATGGCACCAAAGCGTGTCAGATGCTCGTCTTCAGTTATTGAGTTAGCCGGCATATCCAACCGATACTGCGCCAAGCCTCCCGCATATTTGGCCTCCAAAATAGCTTTGGGAATGATGAGATTAATGAATTCGAGGCGGATCATAATTTAAATAGATTAATAATTAATGAAATTGCTTCTTTATATTGATTAGGCCTAAACTATTTGGAAGTAAAAATGGCAAATAATAAACGCCATTATAACATAAATGGGCTAGTAATGAGACAAAAGAATTACCCAAAGGCAAAAATTGATTAGCACAAAACACACTAGGAACAATCCAAAATAGAAGCGTTAAAATCATTCGATGATTTGAATTTTTGATCCAATACATGATGAACAGGAATAGGTAATAAAGAAAAATTAACAAAAGATAAACTAACCAACAGGACCCAGAAATCTCCTCATAACTCCTTTGTACAAGCATTTTATCTACCCACCAGGTAGAAACTATTTTCTCTACAACAGTAACCATAATGACTACCATAATTGCCAACTGAGCGGCAGGAATTAATACCATCAATAAAAAAATAGTAAATATCCTCTTCATATCGAAATGCTTAAAAGAGATTTATAAATTCGAGGTGGATCATAGCTTAGCCAACAAAATGTTGATGTTCCTCCGGTTGTATATCAAAATCGGTACCATTCCAAATAGCCAACGCATTAGGCCTACGTTTGGATCGTTGACCACTTAGGTTTTCAAGTAAATCAGGGATAAAAACTATCTCGTCTATTTCAATATCTGACGGAATCACATAAGCACCCCAGCCCGACCGATTTCCATCCACATCCATTGGCGCCCACGGAATAATCATCTCATACCCTTCTTGCAAATAACTGTCGATAAAGCGTCCTTGATATACCTCAATGGTATGTCCCCGCTTATCCTGCAATAGCGCATAGGTATGAAACTTCGTATTTCGGTCTACGTGTTTAAACAACAATTTCACCCCACTACTAATCAGGGAATTTGCTTGATCGAGATCTCGAACCGTAGCAATGTTTCGAAAGGGCTTATCCAACATGGTGTGTGAGTCTAATGTTTTTTTGGCCTACAAAAATATGAATGCAGGCATGGGGATGTTTTTTCAAATGGTCACGTAGGCTATCCGATGTTTCATAAACCGTCTCCATAATCTCGGAATCACACTGGTGACACAAGCGATTCTTGGTCCCTACTAAATGGCCAAATTCATCCCATTGCTTATTATATTGACATTCCAGCCGCTTAATTAAGCGACCTTCCTCATCAAAGAGTTCTTTGGTTTGGGGATTAAAATGCATCATAGATCTGTTAGTTTTCGTGTATACCGATGTTTATAGGGTCTATCTGGGTCATACGAATGATGCGTCCAATCCGTAAAAAGTTTTTGAATGCGCGGATCATTATTATCCTCTCGACGGCTCTTTCTTCTGCCCGGATCTTCATAATCATCTCCAAATGTCCCAAGCTTATACTTGTTAAAAAAGGCTTGGTCAAATTCACGCCGACGGCCATAAAACTCACGTCCACGATCATAATTGCCACGTTCAAATTGATATGGAATACGCATTTCAGGAGATGAAAAATGGGTAAATCGACCAAATGACTCAATCCAATCCCGTTTTTCCTCAAACGAATAATCCACCAAAATCTCATTTACCCCCATCTCATCCAAAAACAAATACATGTAATCCATTTTGTAATTACTCCCCCCAAGCGACATCCCTCCATCATTCTCATGTATGAGTTTATCAATGCGTATTTCATCATGTAGGATATAATCATAGAAGAAGTTGGTGTTCTCAAATGAAAGGTAAATCAAAGGAATATCCCTTCCATCTAACTGTAAATGAATCAAGTAAAACTTCGCCTCATGCGAAAGATCTAATCGAAAATTCAAAATTACCTGATTCGGGTTCCAACAAACTTCCCGCAAATCAAGCACAGAATATCCTTTGACTTCAATCGAATTTGTTCCAGCAAATGGCCCCTTTTGAAAGAATGGATTTGGCCTGCCAAATTCAAAGTGTGATTTTACAGCAAGCACATCGGTATAGACATACAAGTGATCTGCCGCATCTTTCCAGTAATGCAATGGTCGTAGGTCTCGGTAGGCAGATGGGTACCAACACGTCTGAAACCCGTCTTTTAGGGCAGGAAAATGATAATGTATCAGCGCTTGGCTATCCGCTGTGAGAATATCAAGAATCGTTTTCATTTAAGATTGAATTAGGGTTACTTCACCCGGCATACTTCGGATGATCCGATGAACCGGATCCATGTGATGAACAAGCACATCCAACAACCAGGTCCCGTCCTCATTGGCTGTCAAATACTTGGCCGTATCCGGATAATCATCCCGAAGCCACAACTGCGCCCGCATGGATAAGATTAATTTGACCGGAATCTCCTCCCCTCCCGCATTAAAGCCAAACACATCTGGATTCAGTAACTTATGTTGGGAAGCGAACTGAATGTCACGTGCCAACAGGTCAATGTCACCCATGCGCTCCAATTTGAAATACTTATTCTGCTGGGACTCCACCTCAAAAGCACATAGATATTGGTAGTTGGCCGTAAAGCCTATAGGCTCAACCAGGCGGTCTGAGACTGATTCGGAGCTTGCCGACTGGTATTTAAGTAGGTTTATTTGCTTTTGACTAGCAATAGCCTCATTGATTTGGGCAACAAGCTTCGCCAAATGCCCAGATACAATGTTGTTAGATAAAATATTCCCCGCTTCCATCGAAGGCAATTTTGACTTGATGGAAGTAACTAGTGGATTATTTTTAACGGAAACAGAGAGTACTTCATGGATCAACTGTGACTCCTCTTTGGTAAAAGGGTCCACAATCTGATCTCCTCCAAGTGAAAATTTATTATGTAGATCTTTTTTTACATCAAAGCCCAACTCCTCTAGCAAATCCAAATACCGGTACGTCGAACGCTCAGATATCTCGAGTGACTGGGCAAGCCGACGAATCGTTTTGGCAGGAAAGGTTTTCAGCAGAGTTATAAGCTTGAAAACACGAAGAATTCGGTGCTGATTATGCATAGTTTGACTTTGTTGGACTAAAGCTATGATTTTTTTCAATTGCCAAATGACGCTTGACTCTATATGACAGAACTAATTATCGAGCGGTGACCTTATTTGACAAAAGTATTGGCCAACTTCGAAAAATGAATCCGAAAGCAACCATGAAACAACCAGAAACTATCTCCAAAACTGCCTACCTCCGATCCCTGATGGCAGGTGATTATCAGCTTTGGTGCATTGTGTTATTCCTAAATGGACTAGGCTTTTTGGTGCAGTTTTCAGCCAAGAGTAAGTATCACCTCGGCGGTGCGCTTGAACCCATTAGCTATTTAATCAAAACGGGAGCCATTCTCGTGATCTCCTTAGTAATCATGAGTTACATTTCCCGCCAGGATTATGTCAAATTAACGCGCTGGAACAATCTTTTCCTATTAGCCTCCTGGCTACTCATCGGCTTTGCCTATGTATTTGGACCCTCCAAAGGAGGCGCGAGTCGCTGGATCGATATTGGACCCATCAGTTTCATGCCCTCCGACATGGCGAAATTGGCCTTAATCATCAGTCTTTCGAAGCTCTTTGCCACGAAGCAAAGTGGCCTAAAAGAATATACCACATGGACTTTAGTGATTATTTTATTCCAAGTAGGAATTACGTGTTTCCTCATCATGCTCTCCAATTTCTCCACCAGCATCTTGATAGGCGGGACTAGTTTTGTATTAATGTTATTTGGGCGCGTCCCCTGGAGATCCATTGGCATTGTAGTTGGGGTAATGGTAGGATTAGGAATTTCAGTGGTGGTGCTGGGCATAGGCCAACGGGCCGAAACGGTTCAAAACCGCATCAAATCATACCTTAAGCGTACGATGCAACATGAATCAGGAAAGCAGGAACTCTCCGAGAAAGATGATGCAGAAAATTATCAGTTGCATCAAAGTCAAATGGCAATTGCCACAGGTGCCCTACAACCCTTGGGACCTGGAAAATCACAGTTTCGGTATTTATTATCACAAGCGGATTCAGACTTTATTTATGCCACGGTCTTAGAAGAGTATGGACTCATCATGGGCTTATTTCTTCCATTTGTTTACTTGTGGTTATTAATGCGCGGCATTCGAGTCATTCAGTTCAGCGCCAAACCATTGGGGGGATTACTCTCCGCGGGGCTATCTTTTTCGATCGTCGTGCAAGCATTCATTAACATGTTTGTTTCTGTAGGAGCTATTCCGGTGACGGGCCAGCCGATGCCCATGATTTCTGCGGGTGGAACTTCCTTAATATTTACGGCCATCAGCATGGGCTTAATTATGTCGATTAGTCGGGACAAGGACTTGCATGCCTAGCAAACACCATATTTTCATCCCCCACCCCCAAGCTAAAACAAAATAAAATGTCAAGTTTTTAGCATAAAAAACTTGACAAATAAAAATTGTATTTACCTTTGCAGCATGTCAATTGCAGCTACAATCCGAAACCGAATTAAGCGTATCCCAAAGGGAAAAACCTTCGGTTATGCCGACTTACATGTTGCGAAGGCTGACTACGTCACCACAGCTAAGGCGCTGGAACGCATGCAGACAAAAGGAGAACTAAGAAAACTAGCAAAAGGTATTTTTTATGTACCAGAGGTCTCCGTTTTTGGTGAATTAAAACCGATGGATTCAGAGCAATTGCGACCCTATTTGTTTAAAAATGGCAAACGAATTGCCTACGAAACAGGCACCTCGCTTTACAATCAAATGGGCTTAACTACCCAAATGGCATTTAAAATCAAGTTGGCCTGCTACCAAAAACGAATCAACCTCAGTCGTGGTGCCTTGCATGTAAAAACCGTAAAAAGCTATGTCCCCGTAACGCAGGAGAACTATGAATTCCTAGGTATTTTAGACTCCATTAAGGATATTAAACGCATACCAGACTGTTCCACACCGGATGCCATTCGCTTCCTATCGGCTCGTCTAGAAAAAATAAATCCGCAGCAAATAAAAAAAATCGTGCGTTATGCCCTCGCCTATCCACCACGTGTCCGAGCGCTTTTAGGGGCTATACTTGAAAATAACCAACAACTTGGACAGCTGAGCACGCTAAAAGAAAGCTTAAATCCGTTAACACGTATACCATTACGCCTATCAGAAACTGATCTACCCAATCAGGCGCAATGGTATATCATATGATTTTACACCAAAGCCAATCCCTGTTCCGGAACGCCATACGAATGACATCTGATCACATGAAGCTGCCCGCTTCATTTATTGAGAAAGATTATTGGGTATGCGTTTCTTTATACACCATTTTCGACAACAAACTTGGGCATGATATCATCTTTAAAGGGGGAACCGCATTATCAAAGTGCTTTCATTTGACAGAACGTTTTTCAGAAGATATCGATCTAATCGTTTTAAAAAATCCAGGGGACTCAGAAAGCACGTTAAAATCAAAATTAAAGCGCATCAGCAACTTAGTGGCTACGATACTACCGGAAGTCACCACTTCCCAGTTAACGCATAAAATGGGTATGCATCGAAAAACCGTACATGCATATCCACAACTTTTCCCATCAACAAATAGTCAAACGCGCGAACATATACTGATCGAATCATCTTGGCTAGGCAATCATGAGCCTTGTACGCACCATTATATTAATTCTTTTGTTGGGCAAACAATGCTTGAGCTAACAAATGAAGAGTTCATTCAAGAGCATCTGTTAGCGCCCTTCCTTGTAAAGTCAATTGATCCCACTAGGACAATTTGCGAAAAGATTATGAGCCTCGTTCGATTCTCACATACCGCTAATCCAATAGAAAATTTAAAAAATAAAATTCGACATGCGTATGATTTACACCAACTGCTGAAAGAGCAGCCTTTTGAGCTTTTTTTCTATTCCAATTCCTTTGAAATCCTCATGAATCAGATTGGTGAAGAGGACTTTATCCGTTATCGCAATAATAACGATTGGCTACTTTACCATCCAAGTGAAGCGATTCTTTTTAAAGATCTTTCGCTCATTTGGCCCAAGCTTAAAGTTACCTATCAAACCGATTTCAAAAACCTAGTGTATGGATATTTACCAGATGAAACTGAAATATACAATACCCTAGACCTAATTAAAGAACGTCTACGATTAATTCCTTGGAAAATAGGCGGTTAATTTAAACTTCGTCCTACTGAGGCAAGCGACTCGCTTTGAATCATTCATTAATTGCAATCATGTTTCACCAATAACTTGAAATGCCAAACTAGCATAAAACGGTGATCACATGAAAGTTCAACAAGTATTAGGGAATTAGAAGAGTCAATCAACAAAGCAAACCCCACCTTTAATAATTCCTACCACAACAGCTTGCTTAATATCTTGAATCAAAGACAAGGGGGCATCTTGTGTAATGATAACGCGACCGCCTACATGATTAAGTTTGAGTGGCAAACGTGTAAACCCTGAATCTACGAGGATCATATCCCCTAAGACGACGTGTAAATTCGGGAAATTTGTTTCGTTGACAGCTTGGTGTCCCCTAACATCTAAGTCTCCACCAATATGGATTAAATGCGAAAAATGAATCATAACCCAAAGCTATCGCCAGGCTTTGTCATCTCAAGTCAAAATGTTAGAAGTGACCTGATGTGTCGTAGACTTTTCTAATTATCCTTGCAAATCACACCAGAAGCAATTTTTCTAGTTACATGACAAAACCTATTGTATTTAGACAGTCAAGATGGGGGCTCGTGCTATTAAAGCAAAAGTAAAGGAATCAACGAAGCTGCTACGCCTACAATCAGGATAATCCAATACGCATCCATGGTCTTTTTAGCCACATTCAACGTTTCTACTTTTACCTCCTCTTGCATCAATGCCTTTCGAAACTCTGCACAATCTTTTTCCTTTTGGTTAAAGTAGGCAAATTCTCGATCTGTCATTTGACCAATGGCTTTGGATTTCAACGACGTATACAGACTATCGTTACAAGGAGATTCAATGGGAGATTGGCCAAAACAACTGATGCTAAGCATTCCCAAAAACAATGTCAATCTTAATTTTTTCATATGATTTTCTTTAGGCACTAAAGGTCACATGTATATCTGTCAGCTAAGGTCAATATTATTTTACCGACCCTATTTGTCCATTTGATTAGCTAATGGTCATTTATTCCCATAGCGATAGAGTTTTCTGCCAAATAAGGTCGCGAGCATTCGATATAACTAATTATAATGCTATGTTTGAATACTTCGTTTGATATGCAAAATCAACATCGATTAATTCATGATTTCAAATTGATTACACGCTTAAAAACCTTTCCTGCTAAATCCATCAAAAGGCTTTCGCAATCCTTAGAAATATCGGAGCGCAGTTGTTACCGATACATGGATCTATTAACCGAACTCGATTTTGAGGTAGGTAAAGATGACCACAACAAATTCTTTTTACAAGTAGACCAAATCGTCGAACACTTTACCAAAGAAGAAAGCCACCAAATTCATGAGGTATTGACCGTAGCAATAAAGAATAACCCCTTAGTTGACTCGATTAAGTCCAAATTACCCTCGCTCGAAGAATCCAATATTCTAGCCACCAACATTGTCAATGGGCATTTATCCAAACTCGTTTCGCAGATCAACGAGGCCATAAGTTCTAAAACTCAACTAATCATCCATAAATACCAATCGGCCAGCAGCGAAAGCATTACCGACCGCCTAGTGGAGCCGATTGGTTTCACGTCCAACTACCAATATTTATGTGCCTTTGAAGTGGAGTCGAAACAAAACAAATATTTCAAATTGGAGCGCATGGGAGCTATTGAAAATCTATCGGAAATTGTTAAATTTCAGGAACAGCACAAACTGTTAAACCCCGATGTTTTTGGTTTTAATGATTCAGGAGAGAAGTTTCCGATCAAACTAAAACTGAGCATGCGTGCCATGCTGTTTTTAAAAGATGACTATCCGGCAACGGCTGATTTTCTGACCGAACAAAAAGATGGTTCTTGGCTGCTTGAAGTGGAGGTGAATAGCATGGAGCCGGTGGAACGGATAGTGAGAAGTATGCCAAACGATATCAATCAAAAATAACTTTAGCAAATCATGAAATCAATCGAAATCAAATCTGACGAAAACGTTATATGCCCGTTTTGTCAGCAAATTACCGTGGATATTTCTTCTAAAGATTCTGAGGTAATTCCTTGTGTTCATTTAGTATATGCAGCTACTGATGTAAGTCTTGAATATAGATCTGAAATCATTAATCAACTTTTTGGAATAGATCCTGAACTAGAAAATGATGAGTTAGGATTAGATGACTTAACAGAGCATCCAGATTTTGATAAGATATTTAATGAAGGTGAGTTGAAGGATTTAATTCAATATGAGAATTATGATCCAGCCCCAAGTTTTATGGGAGCCTATTATGGTTATTTACAGATTCAAGAAAAATAAAAAAATCGAATTAATCAAGCCGGCTAAAATTGAAACATATGAAGATTCATAAAACCATGCTTGAATTAATCTAGGTTAAATTAAAACGAGTAATTAATGGGATTTAGAAAAAATGAGTATTGAAAAGCTAATGAAACGGGATATTATTATCAAATAGGACTTTACCTCATTAAAGGACTTAACTCTATAAAATTACCTTTTGAATTTGCGTTTTGTGAAGGGGATATTGAAAAAATAATTTAAAATCCCTACGATACCGACGTAGATGGTAATAACCATGGAATCTATTATTATAATTAAATTATGAGAGTTGTAAAATTTAAAAGAAAGGAAGCCAAAAATTTTGAAAATTACGTTGATATTGGTTTTTGCGAAAGGGATTATTATGCTTTAAACATTTACACCAAAAACGGTGAGTTTGAAAGTTATCAAAGTTGGTTTGATTTATTTCATGACGAGCTTCCTGGAGTACAAATGATTTTAATTAATTATTATTTAATGGAGTACAATGGATGGAATCGAGAAGTAATTAAACCAGATTTGGAAACCTTTTCGAAGTGCTTTGGCGATGAAATTACTGAAGTCATAACGGAAAATTTTGAGTTGATTAAACATTTTCACGACCAGTGGTTTGCTCATCAATCCAATTTTTTCTTGGGCTTGGACCTTGGATGGTCTGATGGTATAAATGAAGAAATATTAAATAGAAAAGAATCGGAAGATGGTGAAGTTTTACAAGAGGTAACCTTTAAGGACGGAAGTTGCTTAAAATTCTTAGATAACGATGATACCATTTGTTCATTTTATGTAAGGGAAATTGAATATCCGCATTTAATTGAAGGTTTAAATGAGGTATTAAGTAAATTCCGATGATAACAGAATTTGAAAATCCTGATGTTGAATTTCTAATAATTGATGGCAATTATTTAGAGATAGGTACTGATATATTGTTTGAGTCTGAATTTATGACCATAGTTGAATTAAACGAGTGGGCCAACAATAATGACATTAAAAATGATAATATAGAAGAAATTTTAAAGTTGAAAAATCTAATTGACTTAGAAAATGGAGATTTTCTGAGCTCACCAAGTAGTAGAGCATATGATTTCTTTCAGGAATTAGACTTTGAGATTTCCGAGAGTTTAGGTGTTGAACTTATCGATGGCACTCAACCAGGAAGTGATTTACGTTTGGTAAAATTATTAAACAAGGAGTTTTTACCTCAAATACAAAATCTCCTTCTTGAAAATCATATTAAAGCTAACTTTATAATACATTCAAAATTCTAACAAATGAATATACCCCATGAAGAAAATATTGTTGTTTATTTAAATGAAAATTGGAAAAATTACAAATTTATTGGCTCATACAGCGATAATAATGGCTCATCGGATGGAGAAAATAGAAGTCTAATTTTCCCTGTTTTTATTGATGAAATAGAATCGTGGAATGAAATTAAAGAAGAATTAAGTCCAGTAGAAATAATTAATCACTTGTCATTTATAGAGAGCTTGAACGATACTAGTTTTATACAAAATTATGGAGTCTCCTTTTTCAATAATTATCATAATGTAAAAGAAGAAATAAAAAAATTGAACGCAGTAATCGGGGATGACTTGACTGGACTCAATCAAGATAATATATGTTACGTTAATATCGGAATTTCTATAAATTTCAATAACGACTTTATTTGGAGTCCTAATTGCGATTGGGCACGTAATGACTCAGGGTTTATTATTTTGTTTGAAGAGGAAGGACTTGGATCTCGTAAAGTATATCTTTTTGAAGATGTTTATGATGAGGTAATTGATTTATTGGAAATTATTTGGGAAAAACTTCTGACCTTTTAAAATTTTACAATACTCAAAAGAATCTAACGCATGAAAATACCAGAGAAGAAAAATGTTGAAGTTTATTCAAATAGAAAATGGGAAAATTTCAAATTTGTTGGCTCATACACCTCTGATAATGGTCCGTTTGGTGTAGAGTATATAAACTACAAATTCCCTGAAAATATAAATGACATAAAATCTTGGAATAAATTAAGCAATGACCTAAAACCAGTTGATTTGATAAATCACTTATTAAATATAAAGTATTTAGAAGATGCTGATTTTTTAGAGACCTATGGGAAATCTTTTTTTAACAATTTTTTATGCGCAAATAAAGAAATTGAAAAATTGAGCTTAATAATTGAAGATGAGTTAGATAGACCCAATCAAGATAATATACTGTATGTGCACAAAGGAACTTCAATAAATTTTGATGAGGATTTTAGTTGGAGCCCAAATTATGAGTGGGCACGGCGCGACCCTGATTATATAATTCTATTTGATGAAGATATTGAAAGAGGTAACAGTTTATATCTTCAAGAAGATGTTTATAATGAAGTAATTGATTTGTTAAATTTGATTTGGAAGAAATTGCTTGAGAATTAGTTTTTTATAAAAAGTCGAAAGCAATTTCAAATGATTGTAAACTAGAAATTTTAAAAAGGAATGAATTTTAGTTGTATTATTTGATTAAGATTAGCTTTAAAATTGAAAATAGATTTAAATGACATGTTTCTGAAATTCTATTATAGCTTTCCTATTAATCATTATTCATAAAAATGAAAATTATAAACAACCAAGACCTTAGACTTATAGATGACTTAAAAAAAAGTGTAACAATTAATTCTAAGGTATACCTGAGTTCTAATCACTTTACATCCTTTGCATTGTTTGAGTTAATCGAGACATTATCTGTTGCCAAACAAGTTTCCATTCTACTTTCTTATAATCCAACTGATGAGGATGATTTTAGATTTATCCAAAACAGTTCAGAAGGAAAATTGAACTTGTTATTAGACCGAAAGTTTAAGATTAATAAGGTTTTAGACTTATTGAAGGATAAACTACAAATCAGAAATGGAAGTATAGGGAATCAAAACGTAATTATTATAGAAAACAATGGAATTTCAACTTGTTATACCTTAACTCCACTAGATTTAGATTCCGTTTGTTTAGGAGTTCTGAATTCAGAAACTCCAATATTCATTAATTCATTCGAAGACACCAATAATCAATATTTGGGACTCTTCAATAACGTTTGGAATCACAGTAACCGTTCAATGAATGATTCAGTATCTGAGTTATTGAAAAAAGGAACTAAAAACTACTCAGGTGAATCAATATACAAATATAGTATCCGTGAGATATTTCAATACTCTACAATAAGTGAAAGGGCAGACGAGAAATTAGAGAAAGTAGGTTTCAAGAACTCCAAGATTTGGAGTATGTTATATAACTTCCAAAAGGATGCAGTTATTGGGGCAATTGAAAAGATTGAAACATACGGAGGGTGTATTATTGCCGATTCAGTTGGTTTGGGGAAAACATTCGAGGCACTTGCGGTGATGAAATACTATCAACTTCGTAATGATAGAATTTTATTGTTAGCACCGAAAAAACTAAGGGATAACTGGACAGTTTACCAACAGAACGATATCTACAATATCCTTTCAGAGGATAGATTAAACTACGATGTATTGAATCATACCGACTTATCAAGAGATAAAGGGAAGTCGGGTGATATCAACCTTGAAACAATTAATTGGGGGAATTACGACTTAGTAGTCATTGATGAATCTCATAATTTCAGGAACAACCCCAATCGTAGAGAAGGAATGACCCGATATAAGAGATTGATGAATGATGTCATTAAATCTAACATTAGAACCAAGGTCTTGATGTTGTCTGCAACTCCTGTGAACAATAAGATGAATGATTTGAAAAATCAAATTTCATTTATAACAGAAGGAGATGATAGATATTTTTCAACTTACGGTATTGAAAGTATTACTCAGGTTATGAGGGACGCACAAAGGAAGTTTACAAGTTGGTTTAGAAATGGAGACCCTAATAATCTAGACGTAAACAACTTAATGGAACACTTAGACGGTTCTTACTTTAGGATATTGGATATGTTAACCATTGCAAGGTCTAGAAAACACATTGAGAAGTACTATGATACGACTGATATCGGGAAGTTTCCAAACAGATTAAAACCTAAAACAATTTACCCTGAGATAGATACTAAAAATCAGTTCAAGGATATTGGAGTAATCTATGATGAGATTAGTACACTTACTTTGGCTTCATATTCTCCTTTAGGTTATGTTAGGTCAGATAAAAGGGAATTCTATGAACAGAAGTATGATATGTTGACCCAAACGGGTAGTATATTCAAACAGGTTGACCGTGAACAGAGTTTGATTTATTTGATGAGAATCAATCTTTTAAAACGACTTGAGAGTTCCATATATTCTTTCAAATTAACGGTAGAGAAATTAATCCATACCATTGATTTGAATCTTAACCAAATCGAAGAACACAAAACTGGAGATGTAGATTTTGATATGAATATCACCGATATTGATATTGACGACATCGAATTAGAAGACTTATTGGTTGGGGGGAAAACAAAAATCCTGATTCAAGACATAGACATCATTAGGTGGAAACAGGACTTAAAACAAGATAAGTCTGTGTTAATGACCTTAATGAGTAATATCGAGTTAATTAATGTTGAAAGGGACGCCAAGTTAATTGAGTTAAAAAAGATTATTCAGAACAAGTTAGAGAACCCTATCAATCAAGATAATAAGAAGATTATAGTCTTTACTGCGTTTGCAGACACGGCAAAGTATATTCACGAAGAAATGACCCCGTGGTTAAAGAAAGAACACGGTCTTTATAGTGCGTTGGTTACAGGTTCAGATACCAATAAGACTAATATGCCACAGTGTAAGTCAGACCTTGGTTCAATTCTTACGAACTTCTCCCCTCGTTCTAAAAAGAGAAGTGAACTTAATCCCAACGAGGAAAATGAAATCAGTGTACTGTTCTGTACAGATTGTATTTCAGAGGGTCAGAACTTACAGGATTGTGATTTCTTAATCAATTACGACATCCACTGGAACCCAGTAAGAATTATACAACGATTTGGTAGGATTGACCGTATTGGGTCTATAAATGAGAATATTCAACTAGTAAACTTCTTCCCAAGTATGGAGTTGGATAGTTTCATTGACTTGGTGGCAAGGGTTCAAGGGAAGATGATTATGTTAGATGTATCGGCAACAGGTGAGGATAATATCATTTCTCAAAACAGTAGAGAGATGCAAGACTTGGACTACCGTAAACGACAATTGAAACAACTTCAAAATCAAGTAATTGACTTAGAAGATGTCCAAGGGAATATCTCAATTACAGACCTTACTTTTAATGACTTCAAAATTGACCTTGAAAAGAGTTCAGATGAAGAATTATTAGAATTAGGTCAAATACCTCGGGCGTCTTATGCAGTCGTTCAATCTAATATTCCAAACGTACAGAAAGGGGTCATATTTTGTTTAAAAGGTTCGAGTGAAGACTTTGCCTCCAAGTTGAAAAATAACATCCTATATCCCTTCTTTTTAGTTTATATCAGTTTAGACGGAACTGAAATTATCAAGGCGTCTCAGACTAAAACGTCATTAGACTATTTCCGAAAATTATGTATGGGGAATCATAAAGTTCTCCCTGAATTAATTGAAGAGTTTGATAAAGAGACCAAAGGGAATAAGAGAATGGAATTATACACTAACCTACTCAATACTACAATGAAAGAGGTTGTTGGGGTTCAAGAAGAGGTAGGTCTAGATTCATTGGCAACCCCTGGTGGAACGGTTATGATGAGTAATTCAATCAGTCAAGAGGAGAATTTAGAGTTAATCAGTTATCTAATCATTAAGTAAGTTGAGTTTCAATTACAATAACATATTAAACATACCCGAACGGAGTCTTTTAAACAAAAAGATTACTAAGTCCTTCTTTTTGAAAAATTTCGAACTTTCTTCAACTGAGAAAAAGGTTTTGAATAACACCATTCAAAGTATGGATTGGATGGCAAGTATTAAACCATCTAATAGTAATATTCCTGAGTACAAAGATGAGAATTACGTTTTCGAGGAAGTTCAGTTTATGATATGTACCCTGAACGAAAATACGTTGTCTGTAAACTCAGATAAGTGTATTTCCTTATTTCAGAAATACATTCCTTATCAAATAGTATTGATTGTAGAGGATGATAATGGGTTTATTCTGAATACCTGTGATAAGAGAATTAACCTGAATGATAAGTCTAAAAGAACCATTGAAAGACAAATTTCAACCCCAGTCATCTCTAAACTGTATAAGAATGAGGTTACCTCAAGTTTTCTTATTTCATTAGACTTTATTACTCAGGATAAAATATCTTTACAACGACTTTATAAGGGGTATATAAATTCGATAATTCAACTTCAAAGTTCATTAGTAACGGGAAGTTTTAGTAAAAGAACAGGGTCACGTACAGAAGAGGATTTGAAACTTTTAGAGTCAATGAATACGATTGAAAAAGAAGTGATTCGATTAACTAATCAATTGAAAAAAGAAACACAAATGAGTTCCAAGGTTTCTCTTAATATGGAAATCCAAAAACAGAGGAACGAAATAGAGAATATTAAAATTAAACTAAGTACACTATGAGTATTGATAAAATTAAAACTGGAGACGATTTAACTCAAAGTTTGGATATCGTTTCAGACAATATTTCAAAATTAAAAGAACTTTTCCCTGAGGTATTAACCGAGGGTAAAATTGACTTTAAAGTACTTCAAGACATTTTAGGTAATGAAATTGAGGAAGAGGAAGAATTCTACCGTTTTACGTGGGCGGGGAAATCTCAATCAAGACGTGAGTCACACAAACCAAGTACAGGTACATTGAGACCTTGTAAAGAAGAAAGTGTGGATTGGGATACTACCCAAAACTTATACATAGAAGGAGATAACCTTGAAGTATTAAAACTTCTTCAAAAGAGTTATTCCAATAAGGTGAAGATGATATACATTGACCCACCTTATAATACCGGTAAAGATTTTGTTTATAAAGACAATTACAAAGACAACTTAAAAAACTACCAACAAATCACAGGTCAAGTAGATGATGAAGGAAATAAAACGTCTACTAATTCAGAAAGTGATGGTCGATATCATTCCAATTGGTTGAATATGATGTACCCAAGATTGAGATTAGCACGAAATCTATTGAGTGATGATGGGGTTATTTTTATGAGTATTGATGATAATGAAATGGAAAATTTAAAAAAACTCGGAAATGAAATTTTTGGGGAAGAGAATTTTCGAAACTATTTGTTAACCAGAAGAAGAGTAAAGAGTTTAAATGTACAATTTGCGGATAATGGTTTAAATTCTATGAATATAGGTTATGAATATGTATTGGTTTATTCTAAATCCAATGATTTTTCATACAAGGCACTTAGACAAGATAAAGAAAATATACCTGAAAAAGGAACTTGGAATGTATTTTGGAGTGGTGCTGACAGACCTACAATGAGATATGAAATACTTGGATTTACTCCTCAAACTGGTCAATGGAGATGGTCAAAAGAAAAAGCACAAGAGGCGATTCATAATTATGAAATTTATTTAAAAGATTTTTCAAGTGAATTTACTTTAGAGGAATACTGGTTAAGAACCAACGAATCTTTGAAATTTATTAGAAAAATTGAAAATGGAGTTGGTAAAAATGGAGGTGTTCAATATTGGATTCCACCATCTGCAACTTCCTTAAGGACTAGTAATTGGACAGATATTGAGGTTTCACAAATTCATAAAGAGTTTGATTTGCCTTTTGAGAATCCCAAAAGTGTTAAACTAATTTCCACATTAATTAATACGATAGATAGTAAATCGTTTATAATTCTTGATTTTTTCTCAGGTTCGGCTACTACTGCACATTCAGTGATGAAATTAAATTCTCAAGACGAGGGAATCAGAAAATTTATTCAAGTTCAATTACCTGAACCTACAGACGAAAAAAGCGAGGCGTTTAAATCGGGTTATAAAACAATATCTGATATTGGGAAAGAGAGAATTCGTAGGGCAGGCAAAAAGATAAAACAAGAGAATCCTCTTTTATCAGGAAATTTAGACACAGGATTTAAAGTATTCAAATTAGACAGTTCAAACATCAAGGGTTGGGATGGTTTACCAGATAATCTTGAGAATAGTTTGTTTGAATCTCAAGATAATATTAAATCAGACCGTAAAGAGGAAGATGTGTTATTTGAAATTTTGTTGAAATATGGACTTGATTTGACTCTACCAATCGAAGAGAAAGTAATAGAAGGTAAGAAAGTATTCAACGTTGGGTTTGGGGCCTTGTTTATTTGTTTAGGTAACGAACTAACGTCAAAGGTTGCAGAAGGTATAGGACAATGGAAGGAAACGTTAAAACCTGAAACTTGTAGGGTAATTTTCAAAGACGGAGGTTTTACGGATGTAGAAAAGACCAATTCGGTTCAGACTCTAAAACGTTTTGGAATTCAGGAAATCAAAAGTATATAAACTATTAAATTATGAAAATACAATTTGATAGTTCATTATCATACCAACAGGATGCAATTAACTCCATCGTTGACATATTCAAAGGTCAAGAGATGTGTGAGTCTAACTTTACAGTGTACTCCCCTGAGTTTATATCCAAACAACAAAATATTGGATTCAATGAAATCGGATACGGAAACAGATTAACGTTGAATGAGGGTAAAATCCTTGAAAACGTTCAAAGTATTCAATTGAGTAATGGATTGAAACCAAGTATCCGAAATGAGGTAGATAGAAAGGAATTAGATTTTACCGTTGAAATGGAGACAGGTACGGGTAAAACCTATGTTTACTTGAGAACCATTTTAGACCTGTATATAAAGTATGGATTTTCTAAACACATTATTGTTGTACCATCCATTCCAATTAAAGAAGGGGTTTATAAGTCTTTACAAATCACCCGTGAACACCTTAGAGAACTATACGATAATATCAATTATAACTTCTTTATCTATGACAGTAGTAAGTTAAACGAGGTTAGAGACTTTGCCACAAACGACCGTTTGGAGATTATGGTCATAAACATTGATGCCTTTTCCAAGAGTTTTGAGAATCCTTTGGACGAAAAGAAAACAGTTAACATCATCCATCGTTACAATGATAGTTTAGGTTATAAACCCCTAGACCTTATCAAAAATACAAACCCTTTCATCATCATTGATGAACCTCAAACTACTATGAGTACCCCTCTTAGAAAGAAGGCGGTACAGAGTTTAAATCCACAGTCAATAGTTCGATATTCCGCAACACACAAAGAGAAGATTAACTTAATGTATAAGTTGGATGCGGTGGATGCCTATGAAAAGAAATTGGTAAAACAGATTGAGGTTGGTTCTGTTCAAACCTCTGGTTCAAATAATCAAGCATATATACGATTAGTTGATATCAGGCTTGGTAATAGGTATCCTGTTGCCAGAGTTGAATTAGATATTTTTACTGGGGGAAGTATTTCAAGGAGAACAGTAAATGTTCATAAAAATGACGATTTAGAACAACTTACTAATAGACAAGAATACGCTGGTTACATTATTAAAGATATCTATGGGAGCATAGGGAATGAATACATCGATTTTACAAGTAAAGATGATGTTATAAAACTGGGAGAATCAATTGGTAATGTAGATGACAATCAAATCAAGACTGCATTAATAGGTAAAACAATTGAGGAACATTTAAACAAAGAACTAATACTAAACCCAAAGGGAATTAAGGTATTGAGTTTGTTCTTTATAGACTCCGTAGGTAAGTACAGAACGTACGATGAGGACGGAAATCAATCGAATGGTGAGTATGCGAGGATATTTGAAAAAGAATATGAACGATTGATTCGAAAACCCAAATACGTTAGTCTTTTTGGAGAGTTGAAGGATATTGAAGTTAACAAGTCAGAAGTACACAATGGTTACTTCTCTATTGATAAGAAGTCGAAAAGAAGTAACTCAAAAGATAAATTTGAGTACTTCAAGGACACTTCTGGTAGTACAAGTGCAGATGAGGACACTTACAACCTCATAATGAGAGATAAAGAGGTGTTACTGAGTTTTGATTCGAAATTGAGATTCATCTTTTCTCACTCTGCATTGAAAGAAGGTTGGGATAACCCTAATGTATTCCAAATATGTACTTTGAAGGAGGCGGGTAACTCTGAAACAAGAAGACGTCAAGAAATAGGTCGAGGATTGAGATTATGTGTTAATCAACACGGAGACCGTGTTTATGGTCACGAGGTGAATACACTAACCGTAATGGCAACAGAGTCCTATGTTGACTTTGTTGATAACTTCCAAAAAGAGATTGAATCTGAAACTGGTATTAAGTTTGGAATAATATCTCTTCATAGTTTTAGTAATGTCGTTGTTGAAATTATTGATGAAGAGATTTCTTACCTAGGACAAGACAAGTCTGGAGAATTATTTACCCACTTAATTGAAAAAGGTTATATCGATGAAAGAGGTAAAGTTCAGGATTCGTTAAGAATTGCGTTGAAAGAGGATAAGGTAGAAATCCCTGAGGAATTTATAGAGAGTCCAAACGTACTGAATCAAATCATTAATACACTTAAAGAAACCTCGGGTAAACTTGAGATTAAGGATAGTTCCAAAAAAGAATTAGTTAGAGTAAATAAACGAATTTTAGATAGTCCTGAATTTAAGTCTCTTTGGGAACGAGTTAAGTATAGAACCACTTTCTCCGTTGACTTTGATTCTGATAAATTGATAAAAGAATGTATTTCTGCATTAGACGATAGATTAAAGATATCAAGAGGAAAGTTGACTTACTCGAAAGGAACTCTAACAATGAATTCAGGTGGAGTTGATATAGGGAATGTTGTCAATGATACAGAGAATCTTTATAGTCAGTCTGAAAGACTTCCTGATATTGTAAGTTATCTACAAAATGAGACTCAATTGACTAGAAAGTCTATTGTTAAAATATTGACTGGTACCGTTAAACTCCCTTACTTTAAGATTAACCCTCAGAAATTTATTGAAGGAACAATTGATATCATAAACGAACAAATGAGACACCATATCATTGATGGTATCAAGTATAAGAAGATTGGGGATGAAGAGTATTACAGTCAAGAACTCTTTGAAAATCAAGAACTCTTTGGATACCTTCAAAGTAATTTGAAGTCAAGCGAGAAGTCTCCCTACGATTACGTGGTTTACGATTCAAATATAGAGTCAACAATGGCGACCAAATTTGAAGAAAGTAATAATATCTCAGTTTACGCAAAACTTCCTGATTGGTTTAAGATTGAAACACCACTTGGAACTTACAATCCCGATTGGGCAGTACTGTGGAAAGACAAGGACGATGAAAAGTTATTCTTTGTGGTAGAGTCAAAAGGAAGTACAGGATTGTTTGACTTGAGAGGGAAAGAAAAATCCAAAATTGACTGTGGTAAAAAACACTTCAAGGCAATCGGTAGTGAAATGATTGTGGCAAGTGGAATGGAAGATGTTGAACAGTTTGCTCTTTCCAAATTATAATGAGTTATTATCTCTTTTTTAATTAGTGGAGGTAAGATTAATCCTCTAAATCGTCACGAAGGTCATTCCCTATAGCAGACAAATGAAAAGACATGAATGAATACATAAAAGAGGTTGGTAAGCTTTTACCGGTTCTAAATCGTGAATTCATAACAGTATACCAAAGCCGGAGTTAAGGTCCGAAACATTATAAAAGATAGAAAATATTGATCTTACACGTGAGAAGAAGAACGGCAATCACTCGGTTATCAAACATAGGAATGCTGCGCACCAAATCATGATTATTTCAGGCTTCAAGACAATGAAGAGCTACGAAAAGTATATTAAATCAAAAAGATTGATGACCTCAGAAAGGTAATTCGAATTGTAAATTAAAGATATGATTAGAAGAACAATAACTAAAACTTGCTACCACTATTGCTACCAACCTCCTAAAAACAAAAAAACCACTCTTTTGAGTGGTTTTTTGCCTACCGAAGTAGTCCGTACGGGAATCGAACCCGTGTTTCATCCGTGAAAGGGACGTGTCCTAACCCCTAGACGAACGGACCATTATTTATTTTGGTGGCACAAAGGTAGA
>JACCDQ010545579.1_pt1 | contig 22073 bp, 21 predicted proteins | sample 7446031 | NCBI WGS metagenome assembly JACCDQ01 (sample SAMN15323442, study PRJNA562643) | freshwater metagenome | isolation source: river surface water | place: USA:Blue River Watershed | collected 2017-08-17
GATCATGCACTGGTCTACATCCCGGGCAATAGAGGTCCGCAGGGGCGCGCCGAAAGTCCTTGGCGAAAAAATCGATCTGGAGACCTCTGCCGGCCATATTCGATTCAGTATTTATCAAAAAAAGCCGGAGTTGATCCTCGGTCGTGAAGACCTTGATTTGCTTTTCGTGATGACGGGAGAAACCGCCAGAGCACTTCTGAATCAGCCCGCTGCCTCGGCGCCAAAAAACGCTGCCGAAGCGCCTGTTCCACCTGAACATCTTGAAGAGAAGGTGATACAGGATGAGCGGCAAGACGCCCATGCGCATGAATAAAATTCAGGCGCAGACTCAGGGAGTCGGTTGTCGTGCCTGAGTTGCCAGAGGTAGAAACCACACTCCGGGGAATTGCGCCCTACGTCAGTCAAACCCGAATTCAGCAGCTGATTGTTCGGGAGGGAAGGTTAAGGTGGCCGATCGCAAAGGATCTGGCTCAATCGCTTGAGGGTGCCACCATCGGTAAGCCGTGGCGGCGAGGCAAGTACCTTCTCCTGCCGGTGGGTGAAGCTGGTACGTTGATGATTCATCTTGGGATGTCCGGGAGTCTCAGGATCGTTGACCCTGCGCTGGCCCCCCGGAAACACGATCATGTTGATTTTGTTCTTGAAACCGGAAAATCGCTTCGGTTTCATGATCCCAGACGTTTCGGTTGTATCCTTTTAACGAAAGCGCCTGAACAACACCCCTTGCTCAGAGATCTTGGGCCGGAACCTTTCGATTCAGCCTTTGATGGCGTCTATCTCCATCAAGTCGCGCACAATCGAAAAACGAGTGTCAAAGCCTTCATCATGGATAGCCACACGGTGGTCGGCGTTGGCAACATTTACGCCAGCGAATCGTTATTTGGAGCCGGCATTTCACCCACGCGGGCGGCAGGAAAGATCTCCCTTGCACGATACGAACGGCTAGCGCAGACCATTCGAACGGTCTTGTCTGCATCAATCGCTCAGGGTGGCACAACCCTTCGAGATTTCGTAAATGCAACCGGCAATCCCGGCTATTTTCGACAAACACTCAACGTATATGAGCGGGAAGGGGAGCCCTGTCGGGTCTGTGAAACGCCAGTTCGAATGGCTCGACAGGCTCAGCGGGCAACCTACTGGTGCCCGCGATGTCAGCATTGATTGGCTTAGGGATTAAGGCCTGCTTTCTGACGAAGCAACGTCTTGATCTCAAGTGCCTCGGTGAGGGCTGTATCCAGTGTTTCTGCCAGAAGATTGAAATGCCCCATTTTTCGGCCTGGGCGGGCTGATGCCTTGCCATAAAGATGCAGCATAAGCCCCGGATGCTTGAAAAGATCGGTCCAACTGGGCTCGCTGTCACCCCAGACATCCCCGAGAAGATTGATCATGACGACGGGCGAGAGTAGCCGAGTATCCCCCGGTGGCAGTCCGCAGAGCGTCCGCACCTGTTGCTCAAATTGGCTTGTTACGGTCGCATCTAGCGTGTAATGACCACTGTTGTGGGGGCGCGGTGCGATTTCGTTAATCAGAATGCGTTCATCATCCAGGATAAAAAGCTCTACGCCCAGCACGCCGACATAATTGAGTGACTCGGCCAGTGAGAGAGCCATCTGGCGGGCTTTCTGACTCGTTTTCTCATCAATACGGGCTGGAATTATGCTGACATCCAGAATGCCTTGCTCATGCTGGTTTTCGGCGACCGGAAAGGTAGTAACGACCCCTGCGGAGGTCCTTGCCACCATCACCGACACTTCAGTTCGAAGATTGAGCAACTTTTCGAGGACGCAAGGTTTCTCGCCGAGGTTTCGATAGGCTTCTTTCGCATCCTCAGCCGTTTGAACGCGAATCTGGCCCTTGCCGTCATAACCGAGTCTTGCAAGCTTCAAAATGCCTGGAAGGCAGCCGGAGAGATCTTGGTCAAGATCACTTCCAGATTCGATCGGAAGGTATGGCGCAACGTCCAGTCCGGAGGCACTGATGTATCGTTTTTCCTTGATGCGGTCCTGAGCGATCGAAACAGCTTCCGCAGACGGTGAAACCCGAATGGATTGCGCCAGAAAATCCAGTGACGCTGCAGGGACGTTTTCAAACTCCGTGGTTACGGCCTGACAGGTCCGAGCCAATTCCGCGAGCGCTTTGGCATCATCATAAGCTGCGCACAGGTGGAGATCCGCCAGCGTACTGGCCGGACAACCGGCTTCAGGCTCAAGGACGGTGACCTTGTAACCCATGCTTTTTGCGGCAATCGTGAACATTCGGCCAAGTTGGCCGCCACCGATGATACCCAGCATGGCGGGTGGCAGGATGGGAGATGGCATAGGCAGGTCCAGAAAGTGCGTCGAACGGATCCTTAGGAGAGGTCGGGAAGCTTAGCGCTAAGAACAGCAGCGGTTTGATCCGCTCTGAAGCGTTCAAGCCGGTCGCGAATGGCTTCGTCGCGATTGGCGAGCATTGCGGCACCAAAAAGGGCCGCGTTGACTGCGCCGGCTTCACCGATGGCGAACGTTGCCACAGGAATGCCTTTGGGCATCTGAACGATAGAAAACAAGGAATCCTTTCCTTTCAGGTATTTGCTGGGTACGGGAACGCCGAGCACAGGGACCGCTGTCTTTGCTGCCAGCATCCCTGGAAGGTGGGCGGCACCACCGGCACCTGCAATGATGCACTGTAGGCCGCGCTCGCGCGCGGACTCGGCATAAGCAAACAGAAGGTCCGGTGTCCTGTGCGCCGAGACAACCCGTGTTTCAAAAGAGATGCCGAGGTCAACCAGTTGTCGGGCGGCATGTTGCATGACATCCCAATCGCTGGTGCTTCCCATCACAATGCCGATCTGAACCATTCAGGGATTCCAATGAAAAAAACCCTCATTATAGCAAACTGTTGATTTTTAAAGTCTCGACGATCAGGTCAAGGGGCATTAACCCCAAGGTCTCAATGGCTCTTCTTTCAGGTCAACGGGCTGCTGCCCGGCTCCCCCAAGCGCCTTGAAGACGGCAATCAAGCGAATGGTCTCGCTGGCTGTCGATTGAATCAGCCGTATGCGTTCCCGGTTGACGTTGATTTCCTGAGCCAGGAGATCCTGACGGGTCTCCAGGCCATTGTTGAACCGGACCCCAGCCATCTGGCGGGACGCTTCAAGGTGATCGACTGACCTCTTGAGATGGTCGAGGCGCCGTTCTTCCTTGAGAAATTCCGCAAGCGAAGTCTCGGTTTCATGCAGCGCCTCAAGGACCGTTTTTTCGTATTGAAGAAATGCCTCTTGCTGACGGGCCTCGGCAAGGTTGATACCGGCACGTATCTGCCCAAAATTGAATATCGGCTGGGATACGCTCGCTGCACTTGCCCAGGCGAATGAGCTGGATCTGAAGAGATTCTCAAGATCGGAATTTCGAAGGCCAAGAAACGCCGCGATCGAAATCTTGGGGAAAAGCTCAGCCATGGCCGCTCCTTGGGTTGCGGTGGCACTCTGCAATTGAAACTCTGCCGCGCGGATATCCGGGCGCAGGCGGAGGGTATCGGCGGGAAGAGTGAGCAGCCGTCGTTCCTGACTCTGAGGAATTTCCCCGGGGGCCGATAGGCGAACGCTAAGCGCATTCGGCTTCTTTCCAATTAACTCCTCCAGTCGATGCCGGGTTGTGTTGAGTTCGGACTCAATCGATCGAAGGTCTGATGCGGTGGACTCGTATTGGGCCTGGATTTGATCCGCTTCATCTTTTGACGCCAGACCGTTAGTGATCCGATGCTCAGCCAGCCAGGTGTTTTCCTTCAGCAGTTTCAGATTGCTCTCGAGTAAAAGGGCCTGCTGCTGGAGGCTCCGATAGGTGATGTAATGCCTTGCGATTTCAGCGGAGAGCAAGACAAATGCTTCACGAAACGCCTCTGCAGAAGCAGCCGTTTGCGCCTTAGCGGCTTCGAGTTTGCGTTGAAGTCGTCCAAACAGATCGATCTCCCAGATGGCGTCGAATCCAGTCAAAAAATAATTGAAGTTATTCCCCTTGGGGAGATTGAAAGGCAGGAGATTGGAGACACGCGCCACATCTCCGACGGCACCGATGCGAGGGAACAGCGCCGCTCGATTGGCATTTTGCTCTGATCGCGCCTGATCAATTTTTGTCATCGTCACCCGAAGGTCGTAGTTTTGTTCTCGCGCTTCCTCAATGAGTCGATCCAGTTCTGCATCATTGAAGCTTTTCCACCAGACCCCCAGCGCTTTTTCATCTGCGGTTTTCAGCGTGTTTGTGGGGTCTCTTGCTGCAGACCAACGTTCTGGCAAAACCGGATCGGGTCGCCGAAAGTCAGGACCGACAGTGCATCCACTGATCAGAAAAAGACACAAGGCAACAGTCAGGCGGGGGGAATGAGTCACTGAAGACGGCTCCGAACAAAACGGGTCGAGGCGGATAGGGTCACCGCGGCGATGATGACGAGAGGCCAGGCGTTCATGCAAATGTCTGTGATCGGCAATGCCTTGAGAAACGAACCTTGAACGATGATCAGGTAGTGTTTAAGGGGAATGGCTTCAGAGATCCATTGCAAGACTCTTGGCATATTTTCAACCGGCGTTGCAAAACCTGAAACCAAGACGGCGGGAACGCCAACGGTGAAGGTGCCAAGGATCGCTTGCTGCTGCGTTGAACAGATGGACGAGATCATCAATCCGATTCCCACAATGGAGACGATGAAAAGAAAAAGGCAGCCCAAAAGGATGACAAACGATCCCTTGAAGGGGATCCCAAAAACAAAAATGCCCGCGGCCAGCATAATGACGCCGAGTAAAAGACCCATCAGCACAGCGGGAACAATTTTTGCAAAGATGATCTCGCTGGGCGAACAGGGTGAAACCAGCAACTGATCGAAGGTTCCAAGCTCGCGTTCGCGGGCGATCGATAGCGCTGCGATCATCAGTGTGACGAACATGACCAATGTGCCACCAAGGCTCGGGACAATGAACCATTGGTAGGTGAGATTGGGATTGAACCAGTGACGAAGAGCCACTCGCTCGGGGATCAGTCCCTGAGAAAACCCGATATCGCGATTCATTCCGGCAATTACCATCTGCATGTAGCCGAAAGCAATCTGCGCGGCGTTGGCTTTTCGACCATCCAGAAGAATCTGAAGCGGAGCGGACTGCTGACTTGAAACGCGACGGGAAAAGTCTGACGGAATGTGAATTGCGGCTATCACCTTTCCGCGGGCAACCAGATCCTCGATCTCCGGCTGGTTTCTCGCCGTGGTTACGGCATTCACGAAGTACGCATGCGAAAGTCTTTGTGAAACCTCAAATCCCCAGCGTCCCGAATCTTCATTTAAGACGGCAAGATCGATGTGCTTGACCTCGAGCGTGGCGGCGAAGGAGAACACCAGTAGCTGCATGAGGGGAGGACCGAGCAAGATCACACGGCTTCTCGGATCACGCAAAATACTCAAGAGCTCCTTGATGATTTGGGCTCGAATGCGGGGCGAGATGAGCTGCCGAATCATGGGTCGAGGGTTTTTTGGGTCTTGCGATGCACCAGTACAAAGAACGCAAGGCCAATCAGCACCATAGCAGCGATATCGGGAAGAAAAACAGCCCAGACATCGCCTGCCAAGAAGAGCGTTTGTAGGGAATCGACGAAGTATTTGGCCGGGATCACATGCGTGAGGATGCGGAGCGGAACTGGCATGGAACTGATTTGGTAAAGAAATCCGGAAAGAAGGAACGCGGGGAGGAAACCCGAAAAGAGCGCGACCTGAGAGGCGATGAACTGGTTTTTGGACGCGGTTGAAATGAGCAAGCCCTGACCCAGAGCGGGAAATAGAAAGGCGGACGTTGTCAGGAGCAGGGCTGGCCAAGAGCCTCGCATGGGCACATCGAATACGGTAATGGCCAAGAGGGCCGCGACAACCGTGGCGGCAAGCCCCAAAAAGAAATAGGGGATCAGTTTCCCGATAATGATGTCTGTCACGCTGGCGGGTGTCGAGAAAATGGCTTCCATGGTTCCACGTTCCCACTCGCGGGCAATGACCAGTGCGGTGAGCAGAGTTCCGATGATGGTCATGACAACCGCTATTGCGCCGGGGATCAGGAAGCGGTGACTCTCAATTTCAGGATTGAAACGATAGCGGGGGATAGGTTGCGCGCCTTTTGGGCTCTCCTCACTGACTTGTTCCGCCCAGCTGGCAAAAACCCCTTGAGCATAGTTGGCAACAAAACTTGCGGTATTGGGCTGGGTGCCATCCGTAATGATCTGAATTGCCGGCTTGATCTCACTCGCTGTTAGTCGCTGGTCAAAATCCTCTGGGATGACCACGTACCCGCGGATATGTCCTGCGACCAGTTCGTCAATGACGTCCTGGGGTTTTCTTGCCGGATGGACGATGAATGCATTTGAACCGCTGAACGCAGCGGCGAGTGACTCTGCCTTGTGGCTTTGGGATTCAAGCACGATACCGACGGGAACCTTCTTGAGATCCAGGGAGACTGCGTAGGCAAATAGAAATAGAAGGATGACCGGCAACAAAAACGCAATCATGAAGACCGAGGGATCCCGGAGGATCTGTCGGGTTTCTTTGATCGCAAGCGCCTTGATTTTGGGGCCGTGAATCATGGGTCAAGGTGCGGTCGTTTTGACGCAAAATGATCGTGCGCTTCGATCAGCCGAATGAAGGTCTCCTCCATGTTGGGTAGCGGAGTGTTGGGTCTTTGGGCTTGGGTTTTGAGGACATCGGGCGTATCCATGGCGATGACGCGGGCTTGGTACATCAGGGCGACCCGATCACAATATTCGGCCTCGTCCATGAAGTGGGTGGTCACCATCACGGTGACGCCCTTTTGGACTATGCCGTTGATGTGCGTCCAAAACTCTCGTCGGGTGATGGGGTCGACACCCGAGGTGGGTTCGTCGAGGAAAAGAACTGGGGGATTGTGCATGACAGCACAGGCCAGGGCGAGTCTCTGCCGATATCCCAGAGGCAATGTATTGGGTTCGTCGTCGAGATACTTTTCAAGGTGAAAGATGTCGACCATCTCCTCGATTTTCTGGCGACGCAACGGGCCATCCAGCCCATAGACCCCAGCTGAGAATTCAAGGTTCTGACGGACGGACAAGAGCCCGTAAAGAGAGAACTTCTGTGCCATGTAGCCTAATTGGCTTTTTGCCGCGCTCGTTGCGGTCCTGAGATTAAGGCCCGTAACGAGCGCTTCGCCCTGGGTTGGATGCAGCAAGCCACAAAGCATTTTAAAAGTCGTGGATTTGCCAGCCCCATTAGGGCCTAGAAGACCAAAGATTTCTCCTTGGCGGACATTGAAGCTGACTTCATCAGTTGCTTTGAACGTACCAAATCGCTTGGTGAGATTCCGACACTCAACCGCATGCCCCGCCAAGCGTTTGACGCGACTCATTCTCCGAGCCAGCGCTGAAGTTCCCCCAGGGCCTCCGCCGAGGAGATCGATAAAGCCATCCTCAAACCGGGGTGCCACCGGACCAAGTTTGGCTGAGACTTCCCTTGAGAGTTGCTCTAGGGGTTCGATAGGGGCGTCCTGATGCAGAACCAACCGAAGTGCATCGCCTTGGATGACCCCATCGCAGACACTTTCGAGCTCAAGTGCCTGAGTCAGAATCCGTCGGCGATCTCCCTGCGCGTGTTCGAGCAGAAACGTGCGATGCTTTAGCGTGGATGTCAGGGTCTCGGGACGTCCTTCAAAGGCCACGGATCCCTCCTCCAAAAGAATGACGCGATCACATTTTTCAGCCTCATCAAGATAGGCTGTGGCCCAGATGACTGCGATGCCTTCATCAGTCAATGACTGCACCATGCGCCAGAGATCTTGACGACTCACCGGATCTACACCGACACCTGGCTCGTCCAGCAGCAGAACCTTTGGTGAGGAAATCATGGCACAGGCCAGGCCGAGCTTCTGTTTCATGCCCCCAGAGAGATTGCCGGCCAGTCGGTCAGAAAATGGGGCCAGTCGTGTAAAGGCCAGAAGTCGGTCAAACGTAATGGCCCGCTTTCCGGGAGGAAGGTTTTGGAGTTCGGCGTAAAGACGCAGGTTCTCCGTGATGGAGAGGTCCTCATACAGCCCGAACCTCTGGGGCATGTAGCCAATCAGTTCGGGAATCTTCTCCGGATGATTTTGCGTCTCGAGCCCCAGGATTTGGATGCTGCCAGAGGTCGGAGTCATCAGGCCCGCCATGAGCCGCATGAGGGTGGTTTTGCCTGCGCCATCGGGTCCAACCAGTCCAGTTAACTCGCCCGGGTAGAAAACCGTCGTGAGTTCTCTGAGCGCAATGTGCTGGCCGAATGACTTGACCAGCCTTTCGAGTTTGACAGCAGGTTTGGCCGGGGCCTGATGAGGCACTGGCATTTTAGGGTGCCTGGATCGAGATCGTTACAGGCATCCCCTGACGCAGCCCATCATCGGCATCAGTTACGGTAATTCTTACTCGATACACCAGATCTGTTCGAAGGTCTGTCGTCTCGACCGTCTTGGGTGTGAATTCGGCACGGGCAGAGACAAATCCAATGGTCCCTTGGTAGGTTTTGCTGCATGAGTCACAACTGACCTGGACCTTGGTGCCGGGAACGGTCTTGGCCAGCTCGCTCTCGCTCACATACGCCCTGAGATAAACGGGTGCCCTCAAAGCGAGACTGTAGACTGGGGCGCTGGGGTTTACCATGCTGCCAGGTTCACGAATTCGCGATTGGATGATCGCGTCGGCCGGGGCTGAAATCTGGGTGTCGGAAAGCGCGGTATTTGCCTCTTCAAAAGCTGCTTTTGCGCCAGCGAGTTGTGCTGTTGCGACGGCGATGTCCTCCTGTCGACTACCTTCCCGTTTCAAGTGAAGGTCTTGTCTCGCAGCCCCTAACTGAGCTTTGGCTTGATCGCGGGCAGTCCGGGCATGATCCAGGCTTTGATGTGTCGTGGCGCCGGAAACCACAGAGGATTCTTGTCGCTTTAATTCGCTGTTCGCAAACGCCAAAGCGGCTTCAGCCTGACGTACGGATTCCTCAGCCTGAGCGATTTCCTGGCTTCGAAATCCGTGTTGAAGTTTTTCGAGTTGTGCTCTGGCGCTGTCGTACTGCGCTTGCGCCTGATCTCGTCTTTCCTTGAAGGGTTGATTATCAAGTTCAGCGAGTAAGGTGCCAGCTTTGACCTTTTCCCCTTCCTCAAAATGCATGGCAACCAGTCGACCAGACTGTCGAAATGCCATTTCAACTTCACGAATATCCACATTGCCAAAGAGGGTTAGGACGGCATCATTGGATCGAAAATGGTGAATCGCAAAGGCGAGTAGAGTGCCTAAAACGGTCAGAATAAGCGCAAATGTGATTGAACGAGGAGAACGACGCACGGTATAAACGCTCTTTGAGGATGGGACAGTGGAAACCTTGATCTTTGAATCTAGCTGACTTTCAACGAGGGGGTTTCCCTAATCTTTTCGCCACACGGCTGGCGGGCCGCTGAGTCTGGTGACCTCGGATTTACGGGACTTGATCCATCGTGGTGTCAGGAAAGCGCTGGGCTAGATAGCGCATTCTGAAGCGAAAAATCTCGAGAAGCCGCTTTCGAATAAACACCCAGTGAATCATGCTGCCCAAAAGGCTCCAAGGCATCACGTAGTGAACGTCATCTATCATCACGATGCCCCCCTCAGCGGGCTCGAAGCGGTGTTCGTGGTACCAAAACGGGAATGGGCCGATGCGTTGCTCATCGACAAAACGACGCCGCGTCTCGACATGCTTGATCTCGGTCAGCCAGCACATCGGAATCCCCAAGACTGCGCGAATTCGATATTCGATCATGAGACCTGAATGAACCACCTCGGGGACATCACTCAGGATTTTAAAGTTCAGAAAAGAGGGCGTCATGGCCTCAAGGTTTTTTGGCGTTGCAAAAAACTGCCATGCTTCATCCAGACTGATCGGAAGAAACTGAGATTGATGGATGCGATGAATTTTCAAGACTATTTCCTTTAAGGCGCGAACTTTGGGCTGATATGCCACTCTCAAATGCTAACTGAAGGGAGGAGAGTTGAACCATGAAATCCTACGCTTTGACTGTTTTCTATGACGGAGGTTGCCCCTTGTGTCGAAGAGAAATCGATCACTATCGAAAGCTGAAGGCTAAATCGGCGATTCAATGGATCGATGTGACGGATCCGGATGCGCCGCTGGCGGATTTTGGTCTTGAGCGTGAGGCCGCGATGCGGCGGTTCCATGTGCTTGATGCTGGTGGACATTTCCACGTGGGTGCGCATGGGTTTGTCAGACTATGGGCTGACTTACCGTACTATCGCTATCTCTCCACTTTGGTGCGTGGACTCTCGGTGGTGCCCCTACTGGATCGAGTCTATGTCCGGTTCGCTGACTGGCACTTTGGTCGGCGGTGTGCGGACGGCGTTTGTGTGACCGTTCCGGAGGACAAACCCCTTTGAAAACGGCGATCGTGTGGCTTCGGCGCGACCTGCGGATTGATGACAACCCGGCTTTGGCCTCGGCGCTAGAGGGGTTTGACTTTGTGATCCCGCTCTACGTTCACGATCCAGTGTCAACAGATCCGTGGATGGATGGCAGCGCCACCCGCTGGTGGCTCCATCATAGCCTTGAAGCATTGGATAACAGCCTGAAATTGTTGAATTCAGGACTCATTATTCGGATGGGTGATGCGCTGACGCAGTTGACGGAGGTTGTAGATTCTTTCAAGGCGGAAGCAGTTTTCTGGAATCGCTTGTACACGCCTCGCGAAATTCATCGCGATACGGAAATCAAGGCCTGTTTGAAGTCACAAGGGATTCGGGTCGAGACCTACAACAGCGCTCTTTTGAAGGAGCCTTGGGCGCATCTCAAGGCGAATGGTGAACCCTACAGGGTCTTTACGCCATTTTGGAAAGCCTATCTGAGCGGTGGAGCTTGGCAATGGCCTGAAGATCCGCCAGAAGACATGCCCCCACTTCCCGAAGGCCTGACGAGTATCCCTTTGGCTGAACTCGGGTTGCTACCCAAAATCGATTGGGATCATGGGTTGAGGGAGGCCTGGATTCCTGGCGAACTTTCTGCAAAACGGCAACTGCGACGCTTTCTGGATGGCCCTGCAAGTGCATATGACGATTCCCGGAACAGTCCTGGAACCTTTGGCACCTCACGGCTTTCGCCGCATTTACATTTTGGAGAAATATCGCCTAGACGGATTGCGTCTCAGATCCAAAATCACTGTACGCCCGGGAATCGAGGGGTTGAAGTCTTCATGAAGGAGGTCGGGTGGCGAGAGTTTGGCTACCATCTGCTCTTTCACTTTCCCCACACAGATCATTGCCCGTTGGATGCCCGGTTCAACGCGTTTCCTTGGCCACCGCACGATGCCGAAAAGTTTGAGCGATGGACGCGAGGGCTCACGGGATTCCCCATTGTGGACGCCGGCATGCGCGAGCTTTGGCATACCGGATGGATGCATAACCGGGTACGAATGATCGTTGCCTCATTTTTGACCAAGAATCTCCTGATTCACTGGACTCGCGGCGCGGAATGGTTTTGGGATACGTTAGTGGATGCTGATTTAGCTTCCAATACCCTCGGCTGGCAGTGGACTGCGGGGTGTGGGGCAGATGCCTCACCCTATTTCCGGATTTTCAATCCAATTCTGCAGGGCGAGAAATTTGATGCTGCGGGGCACTACATCCGTCGTTGGATACCGGAGTTGATTCAGGTGCCCAATCAATGGATTCATCACCCCTTTGATCTCCCAGCGCAAGAATTGAAGGCGTATGGCGTGGTGTTAGATCAGGACTATCCAAAGCCCATGGTCGACCTCAAAGCCTCTCGAGAACGAGCGCTTGCGGCCTTTGCCGCTATCAAATCCGTAGCCTAGCGACGACGGCTCGGACGCAGTGTTGAATCGGCGCGGGCAATCGGCATGATTTCAAGGCTGGTCGTTTCGGTAAAACGAGCCACGACCGTGTCCCCCGCCTTGATTTCATTGAATCGTGCAAGCTCTGGACGGCCTGTTACGTGAATCGGGCGGCCTTCTGGACCTTTGAGCGTCACTTTTCGTGCCTGGTAGTCGATGGCAGTGACAATCGATGAGAACTCATAAGGCTTAACAACGGGCGTTCCGGGCCGGGTGCCTTTGGGTGCCTTCTTGATCTCCTGGATTTCGCTCCAGAGCGGCTTCCCTGTCGCAGCTACCGGGAAGATTTCGACCATCTCATCAAACTTGGCTTTGATGGCATCGCCAACACCCACTTCGTTGAAGTTTCTTACAGTGCCCTTGACTCTGACCTTGGCGACCTTTTCATCGGCAAACTTGAGGGTCAGGATTTGATTCTTTCGGCTGATGGCCTGCACTCTCGCCGTGAAGAGGGGGTCGCTGGCTTCAGCGAGATCTGAACTGTTGCCGGCATTTGCGGGCGTGCTGGGTGGCTTTTTTGCAGAGGAACATCCGCTACCCATACCCAGGGTGAGGCCGAGAATCAGAATGGCAAGGGAAGTCCGCTCTATGGTACGTGGGATGGACATGAGTAATTCCAGAATGGTGGATGGGTGGCCGTCGGCTCGAAGTTGAAATCGAACCATAGGTCGAGCTGGCCTGGTCCAGAGGGACATTGTCCCTCACCCGATTGGTCTCATTATAAGCCTTCAGAAAGCCGGGAAGGCGATTGGTCGACCTCAGGGAGGAGATTCCCCGGGCTTGGCCGAGGTCCACCATGCGAGCAAGGTTTGGGCTCTGATTTCCGTCTCTTGTGGTGACCAAGGGGCAAAGTCCTTGTCTTCGACGGGGGTATAGGGCCCCTCTTTGATCTCAAACATCACGGTTCCCGACTCCAGGGATACGACCGTATGCCAGGCATTTGCCGGAATTTCGACCGCGACAGGGCCGGACATGGGAGAAAGCTCGAAGCGATCAGCGACTTTGCCCTGATCGTTAAACAGCAGGATGGCAAACCGACCATGGATCGCCAGCATCAGTTCCCAGCCATTGGGTCGAGCGTGCCGATGAGGGCGGATGTACGTTCCGGGTTCCATCGCATTGAAAAGACGTTGCACAGGGGCATCAAGAGACGCATGAACATTCAGATTCTTGCGGAGCCGAGGTAGGCTTCCAGCGTGCTCACTGACCTCTTGGAGTTCTTGATGGGTGATGACCCTGCTTTGCATGCCAATGTTTCAGGTTAAGTGTGTGAACTAGAGGGCGGGAGGCCTGTCATAACCATTGGTTCTTCCTCTCTTTTTGACCCGTCCTATGGCGGGTCTTTTTTTGAACCATCTCGGTGGTCGAAGGAGAGGGGGCATCCAGTAGCCGGGGGCCTTCTCTAAAGGTCCTCTGGTCACCTGGAATGAGCCCGATTGGTTCATGCCATGCCTCCCACGCTATTCTAACCGGACCGCCTATGGGCGGGCCAAGTGGGATCTAGAGCGCCCAAAAAACAGATTTTTAGGCTTGGTTTGGGAATGTGCCTTGCCAAGAACTGCCGGCTCATCTATAAGAGGCGGTTGTCCCGAGCCCAAAATATAAAAATGCGGCCAATTCATTGGCCATTACATTTGGAGGAAAGTCAGATGTTTAAAATCAAGCAGATGGCAGGGGTCTTGTCCCTGACCGTCCTTTCGCTGACCGCATCAGCCATTGAGTGGCAGGCCCTTCCCGCCAAGGCGCCAGAGCCTGCAAGTAACCCCACCACGCCCGCCAAGGTCGAGTTGGGAAAAATGCTCTATCACGATGTTCGCCTGTCTTCGAACGGTGTTCTGTCCTGTAATTCTTGCCACAACGTGATGGCCGGTGGTGAGGACAATCGTTCAGGGTCGATTGGCGTCAAGAACCAAGTTGGTGGACGCAGCGCTCCAACGGTATGGAATTCTGCATTTAATTCTGTTCAGTTCTGGGACGGTCGTGCCCCGAGCCTAGAAGCCCAGGCCAAGGGACCGGTCACCAACCCTATAGAAATGGGCATGAAGAGTTGGGACGATGTAGTCGCTCGGCTCAAGCAGATGCCTGAATATGTGAAGGCCTTCAATGTTGCTTTTGGTGACAACAGCATCTCAGCAGATAACGCGGCCAAGGCCATTGCAAGCTATGAGCGCACCCTGATTACGCCGAATAGCCCCTATGATCGTTATGTGAAGGGAGAGAAGTCTGCCCTCAGCGAACAGCAGGTTCGCGGCATGAACCTGTTTGCGGAAACCGGCTGTGTGGGTTGCCATTCGGGCCCAGCATTCATGGGGCCTCAGCTTCCTGAAGGGACTGGCTTTTATCAAAAATTCCCCAACTTTGATAACGGGGTCTTTGAGGCCAAGTATGGCTTCTCCAATGATGTCGGCCGCTATGAAGCAACCAAACAAGATGCGGACAAGCACCTCTTTAAAGTCCCGACGCTTCGCAACGTTGCTTTGACCGCACCGTATTTCCATAACGGCAAGGTTGAAACTTTGCAGGAAGCGGTTCGCGTGATGGCTAAGTTGCAGTTGGATAAGGAACTGACCGATGCCCAGATTGAAGACATTGTTGCCTTCCTGAACGGTTTGACCGGTGAATTCCCGAAGATCGAGATGCCAAGACTGCCTGCCTACGCCAACAAGGCGTTCAAGGCAGAGTAGGCGTCAACCGACCTACGCAAAAAAGCCGGCTAGCCGGCTTTTTTGTTGCTCAACGATAAATTGGAAGGGCGAGAATGCGTTGGCGAATCTCGCTTCGAACGGCCTCGTATGCCGGGCTTCCAATCGATGTGAACTTCTCACTGAACTCGTCGGCATCCATGCTTTCAGGGAGATCCTTCAGCACCGGAATAAATTGTGACTCGTCTTCGGTTTGCCTCAGAACATCCTGGACTCTGCGAGCATGGTCCCTATCGCTGATTGCGATCTTTCCAAACAAGGCGCCGGCCTCGTCTGCAGCAAGGTCATTGAAGCTGAATCCACTCCCATCATGTGTGTCCTGGAGTTCCTTGGCCAGACCGACCATTTCAACCAAAGTGGACTGCCCTGACATGGAGAGAACGGCTGCAGCAAGAAAATGTTTGGCGGTATCGATTCGTTTGTTCAATAGGACATTTCTTCGATTGGGACGGATGTCCCGGTCAACGACATCATGAAGGTCCTTGCCGTTGGCGTAGGCGCTAAGGACCATGATGGCCGCCCGATTTTCCTCGACGGGCTCGTTGTTTCCTCGCGATCGTTCCCGTGCCAAGGTGAAGAGTGGACGGGTGAGCGTTCCGAGACGGACATAACGGTTTTGCGTGCCGTCATTGAGGATTTCAGAAAGTCGTTCGAGATAGATTCTCATTCGACGCTTGTCTGCCGCATCGGTCACTAAGTCCCGGAGTTCGCTGAGTAACTGACGGTCCCAATTGAGGACAATCACCAGCCGCCCATCGGAGACATGGATATCCTTGATGAGGCGCTCCCTTAGAGTCTCATAACGGCGCCAGGGTGAGATGAGGAGACTGCTTCGAATAAACGAAAGGGTCCACGGGGAGGACACTCTAAGAGTGCCGATGCGAAGATCAACAATCTGGAAATGGGTCTGGTCAGTTCCTTGCGCCAGAACCGAGAGGTTAAGATATTTCCCCGCGAGGCTTCCCGGAAGCCGAAGGGTGATTTCACCGACAAGGCTCTCCTGTGTCATATCAAAATGGCATAACCCTTCTAGCCTTCGATGATGCAATGCCGAACGGCAAATGACGTTGAGATCCTCTGAGTTGAGAATGAAGCGTTTTTCCTGCCCGTGCCCCAAGCTTCCGCCCTTGAGTCGCTCTCTCAAACTCAGTGGAAGTGGGAGCGCCTCTCTCCGAGTGGAGGCATCGAGGGTTAGTGCAGGATGGCTCTCAAGCGCATTACGAAAGAGATAAATGCTGAGGGTGAGGCATCCGCTTGCAATCGCAAGAAGGAAGAGGGCTACCGAAGCCTTGGAAGGAGCCGAGAAACGGATCGCCATAACTCAGCCGAAAAAAGCTGCGGTCACTATCACGCGGTCATTTTCCATCCGGTACAACGAAGACATCCCATGTATGAAGCTGCTGACAGCCATCGTCGCTATGGCCCGTGACCTTGATCCAAGCCCGGTCCTTGGTGACGGGTAAAGCGAGATCCGCCTCGACGGTAAAGGTGCCATTGCCATTTTGGATGATCCGAGTTTTCGCCGGCTCCAGGTTAACCTGAACGATCAGGCTCTCAATCATTGTGTTGTCTGATGCGATGAAACTCACTTTTTCCAATCGCGACACCTTCGCATTCGGTGCTGGTGATTCCTGGTAAAACTCTGGATCTTTACAGTTGATGACGATGCCGCCATGGTGTCCGGTGAATTCCATCGCCTGACTTGCAAAAGTCATGAGAAAGAGAGCGCAGAGACGGAGCCAATGCGTGATGTTCGGAACTTGAACCGGCGATTTGCTGTCCATAACTGCAACTCGTTTTAATCTGTAATAAAGGTCGAGACTACCCTTGGATTGCCCACGCTGGCAAGCGGGATATTCCCCTCGGGGAGCCTGTTGGCGGGGGGCGGGGGCCAAGATGAGGGGGAAGATTGTGTTAGAATTCGCCATCGTGGCAACCCATCAAGATGACGAGCCCCGCGGTCACGTGGCATGGCTGGTCTAGGCCCAAACTTTATTCACGGCTCAGCGCTTAAAAGGAATAGCAAATGAAACTTGAACAGGCCCTGGCAAAGGTCTTCAAATTCGTAACCTTCGTATTCTTCACTTTCACGGCACTTCTCTACATCGGCGTTCTTTTGCTGTTGCCGCTGGATATCCTGTTTCAGCTGATCAGGCTCTTCCACGCCGTGGGTTTCCCGACCATCATTTCGGGTTGCATGGGGATTGCCCTGGTGGGATATATCGGACTTGAGGTCTCAAGAATGCCACAACTGCTTGAGTTGATCGTTGATATTGGTCGCCAGCTGGTTGAATTTGGACACTCCCAGATCCGACGTTGCGACAGTCTGGTCCAGGCCAGCGCAGAACGCGCATCATAAACTCGGACTCGTTTCGCATCCCCAAAAAACCCGCCCTGATGGCGGGTTTTTTTATGCATCGAGTTTTGGGGTATCTGGTTAACCAAGGAAGTGCCCTTTTCCCAAACACATTCCAAGGACTCTAAAATAGGCGCTGCTTTCCAAAACGAGGCCCGAGTCCATGTCATCCCAGATAGAACAGGTTCTCGCCGCTTGGCGTGATCGAGCCATTCTCTTCGAACAGGAAGTCGGTAAGGCCGTGGTTGGCCTTGATGGGGCTATTCGGCAGATCACGATCGGCATTTTTTCGCGCGGCCACATCATGCTCGAAGGCGATGTGGGTGTTGGCAAGACCACGCTTCTTCGCGCGGTGGCGAGAGGCCTTGGTGGGGCTTATGAGCGAGTTGAAGGCACCGTGGATCTGATGCCCTCCGATCTGGTGTATCACACCTACATCAATGAGCAGGGCAGGCCTCAAGTCGACCCGGGTCCTGTGCTTAAACACGGCGAGATGCTCTCGGTTTTTTTCTTTAATGAAATCAATCGAGCGAGGCCTCAGGTGCATGCTCTACTCCTGAGGATCATGGCAGAACGCAGCGTTGAAGCCTTCAACCGCGACTATCACTTTCCCTACCTTCAAATTTTCGCCGACCGCAATCGGGTCGAAAGGGAAGAAACCTTCGAAATCCCCTCTGCGGCACGCGATCGCTTCATGATGGAACTCGAGATCAAAGCGCCGGAATCGCCTGAACTCCTCAAGGAATTGATGTTTAACCCCCGCTTTCATGATGTGGATCGATTGATCAGCCATGTGACACCGGGGATTCTTCCCTATCGCGACATTGCTGACATTGCCCCCGTGATTCAGTCATTTGTCTTAGCAAGTGAGGCGCTTGAAACTTACGCGCTAGACCTTTGGGCAGCCACCCGGGATCCCGGGCGGTTTGGTATCCGTCTCGATGGGGTCGATATGGAGCATTTGGTTCTTGCGGGTGCTAGCCCGCGAGGGATGAGCATGCTGATGCGAGCGGCTCGCGTTCATGCTTGGCTCAACGGGCGTAACTATCTTTTGCCTGAAGATATTCAGGGAGTTTTCCGGGAGACCATTTCGCATCGGGTGTTCTTGACGCCGGTCTATGAAATTCGCCGTGAGAGCATCATGGCTGCCCTGATGGATCAGATTCTGCGGCAGGTGCCTGCTCCTTGAGCGAAGACTTCTTCTACAGCATTCCCTGGCGTGCGGTGAGTCCGCACCCCGGGGCTCATGCCAGCAGACTCCAGGGCGGCACGGATGAGTTTGCCGGGTTGGTGAGTTTGATGGCCAACCCGCAACCTCGCCATATCGATGTGAGGGCAAGCCTTCAGAATCCCCTGGGTCAGTGGATGGTGCGATCCTTTCGGCAAAGGAGCAGCATTCAGGTTCAGGTGATTGCAGATCTCTCCGGATCGATGGGGTATCGAGGCGTTCGGGAGAAACCAGAGACAATGGCGCGCTTGGTGGCATCGATCGCTTGGTCCGCTTATCGGGAAGGCGATCGGTTTGGATTTCAGGCGGCTGATGCGACCCTGATTGAGGAATTAACCATGCCGTGTCGCATATATAAGGGCGGCGTACCCGAACTTTTCACAAAAATCCTCCATCATCCTCGGCAAGGGGGAGGGATGAAGGGGCTTTGGGATGCGGCTGGGCGCCTTGGCCGAACCCGAAGTCTGGTTTTTCTGATCTCCGATTTCCATCAACCGCTTGAGGATCTGGCTGAGTTAATGCGAAGGCTTTCACGGCATGATGTGGTTCCCGTGGTCATTTGGGATCGCGCAGAATATGAGGCTCTCCCAGAATATGGCCTTGTTGTGGTTGAGGATCCTGAAATCGGCGTCAGACGCCGACTGTTCATGCGGCCCCGTCTTAAGGAACAGTTCATGGCGCGATTTGAAGCCAGAAAGGGGGCGCTTGAAGATCTTTTTTCCCCCTATGGTCGGGTGCCACTCTTCATGACGGATGAATTTTCACCCGACTGTTTGACGCGTTATTTCTTGATGGGCCGCTGATTTTCGTGGCTTGATTCGAGAGAAAGGGGAAGGTATGCCCAGCATTGAGATCGAAAATCTGGTTGCCCAATACGACGATCAAATCGCGTTGGATCGTGTTTCGTTGAAGATTGAAGAGGGCGAACTCTTCTTTCTAGTCGGTCCGAGTGGGTGTGGAAAGACGACGCTACTGCGACACATCGCCGGTTTTTTGAGGCCGCTCAGCGGGACGATTCGGTTCGACGCGCAATGTGTCAATGACATTCCGTCGCATCGCCGAGAAACGGCCATGATGTTTCAAAGCTATGCACTCTGGCCGCACATGACTGTGGCCGAAAATGTGGCTTTTGGTTTGGAAGAGCGAAAACTCGCCCGCAAGGACATTACGTTGCGGGTCACTGAGGCCCTTCGAATGGTTCAGTTGGACGGGTTTGAAACGCGCAAGATTGGGGAACTATCCGGTGGTCAGCAGCAGCGCGTTGCCCTGGCCAGGGCCTTGGTGGTTCGCCCGAAATACTTGTTGTTGGATGAGCCCCTTTCGAATTTGGATGCCCGCTTGCGGCAGGGCATGCGAGAAGAAATTCGACGGATTTGCAAGGCCAATCATCTGACCGCCGTTTATGTGACGCATGATCAAGAGGAGGCGCTGTCCATGGCCGATCGGCTTGCGGTCATGGGGCAGGGCAGGGTTCTTCAGGTGGGGACACCCGATGCCGTGTATCGCCGACCGGCCGAGCGTCGGGTTGCTGAGTTTATGGGCGAGACGAATCTTTTACCTGTTGAAATCCTGGGAACGGGCCACGATGAAAAAAACCTCCGGGTTGGCTGGCCGGCCGGTGAAATCGAGGTGGCTGTGCCGCTCTCTTGGACTGGACCTTTATCACAAGGGCAACGTGCTTGGCTTTCTATTCGCCCGGAGGCCTTTCGGCTGGATCCGCCACCGATGGGCGTTCATCGCTTCGTAGGCGTTGTCATCGGTGCCGCCTACCAAGGCGCGACGGTGGTTTACCGTGTTCGAATCTCCGGGGATGCTGAGTTCAAGATCCTCTCCCTGAATACCGCAGGATCTCTTCACGCAGAGGGGGAAACGCTTGATCTTTGGGTCGCTCGCGATGACCTGGTTCTGCTCTCCCAGTAGGCGCTGGTCATGCGCACGCTGAGTATGTTGTCTGAAAGCCTCAGTAAACCCGTCGTCAGAGGGGGGCTTTTCCTGATTGCTGTCATCCTGATTTTGGCAGGTCCCTTTCTGTTGCGTCCGAACGATCATGCAAACCTGATGTCAGGGAATCGACGCCTGGTGATCGTTTCTCCTCATGATCAGCGGGTGCGGAGTGAAATGGGCGGTGCTTTCATGCGCTACTGGAAGCAGAAAACGGGTGAGACAGTCGATATCGATTGGCGAATTCCTGGCGGATCGAGCGAGATCTTTATGCTGCTGAAGTCAGAGTACTTGGCTGCCTTTCGTCAGATGATCGAGGCAGAGGGGACTTCATGGGCACCTGAAATGGCGGCCGCATTTGTAGGCAGTGGCGCCTCGGCCAAGGGATCGCCAACCGCAGAAAAAGCGCGATCCCAATTCTTGGAGTCGAAGGTGGGAATTGGTATTGATGTCCTTTTCGGCGGTGGTGCCGGGGATTTCCAACAGTTAGCGGATGCGGGGTATCTGGTTGCCGGAGACGTCGATCAGGGGACGGGCATCGCCAGCATTCGACAGTTTCATCCAGACTGGTTTTCCGACGCCATTCTCCCTGAGTCGTTTGCCGGGGAACGATATCGAGATGCAAAGGACCGCTGGATCGGAGTCGTCCTTGCAAGCTTTGGCATTATCTACAACCGTGACGTCTATCGAGAATTGGGTAATCTTCCCGCGCCCATCGAATGGAATGATCTGGCAAGTCCCCAGTTAGTCGGACATCTGGCCTTGGCCGATCCGACCAAAAGCGGATCCGTTGCAAAAGCGTTTGAGCTCATGGTGCAGCAACAGATGCTGGAAAGTCATCGACGTCGGGTCGCACTCGGTGATTTGAATGCCGAGGCCCATGCCATTGAGGAAGGCTGGTTGTCAGGACTCCGGTTGATCCAGCGGCTGTCTGGAAACGCCCGTTACTTTACCGACTCAGCGGGAAAAATCGGACTGGAGGTTGCACGGGGGGATGCAGCGGCCGGGATGGCGATTGACACCTATGGTCGAACGCTTAGGGATTACGTTCGCAATGACCAGGGCGATTCGCGTATCGGCTATGTGAGCCCTAAAAATGGCACATCGTTGAGCGTAGATCCGGTTGCCCTCCTCAGAGGCGCCCCCGATCCAAAGCTCGCAACGGCCTTTATCGAATTTCTTCTCTCCCCAGAAGGGCAAAAAATCTGGTCAATGAGGCCGGGTTTGCCACAAGGACCCACAAACTTTTCGCTTCGGCGGTTTCCGGTACGGAGAGATCTTTACACTGAGGAGCAGAAACGACTTTCGATCGATTCGGGTGCTGATCCTTATGCCGAGGTCACGGGGTTCACCTATCACCCCGAATGGACGCAAGTACTTTTTCCGGCATTACGGTTTGTCATTCGCGTGATTTGCGTAGACCCCCATGAAGAGTTGGCCCGCGCATGGCATGCCGTTGTGCGAGGCGGAATGCAGCCGGATGCATTGCGTGCTTTTCACGATCTGGATGGCCTGACCTTAATAGAAGTCCGAGAGCAGCTCTTGCCGGTCCTAAAACAGCGGGATAAAACGCGTGAAATGGCGTTGGCACGTCAAATGGGGGATCAATTCAGACGGCGTTATCTTGAGGCTGAACGGCGAGCGATGGGAGAAAGGACGCCATGAACAGCGTGTTCGCAAAGAGCGTTTTCTTAGGAACTCTCATCTTTTTTGCTGCTTTTTTTCTCTGGCCGCTCTGGGTGACCTTGGAGACGGCTGTTTTCGATCCTAAAGGCCAATTCACACTCGCATATCTTGAGGAAGTCTTTATCAATCGACTGTATCGGGAGGGACTGATCAATTCACTCCTGATCGCGATTTGGACGACTTTGGGTTGCATTGGTCTTTCGATGCCGTTGGCACTGCTGTATGCCCACTATCGTTTCCCCGGCAGGGCGTCTTTTCATGCACTTGCGC
>JACCDQ010808940.1_pt1 | contig 22059 bp, 11 predicted proteins | sample 7446031 | NCBI WGS metagenome assembly JACCDQ01 (sample SAMN15323442, study PRJNA562643) | freshwater metagenome | isolation source: river surface water | place: USA:Blue River Watershed | collected 2017-08-17
GACTGGCGGCGTGTTGGCGCTGTGGCTGCGCGACATACCCTTGTCGATCTCGGCGGCAGTCGGCTTCATCGCGCTGTCAGGCGTGTCGGTGCTGAACGGGCTGGTGCTGATCACCTTTATCCGCAAGCTCAGCGATGATGGCCATGCGCTGCTGGATGCGGTACGCGAAGGCACGCTGACCCGCTTGCGGCCGGTGCTGATGACGGCACTGGTGGCGTCGCTCGGCTTCTTGCCGATGGCGATCGCGACCGGTACCGGCGCCGAGGTGCAGCGTCCGCTGGCGACGGTTGTCATCGGCGGGATCCTGTCGTCGACGGTGCTGACCTTGCTGGTCCTGCCGCTGCTTTACTTTTTGACGCACCGCGCGCAGCCGGGTGCCCGCAAGGAACTCGCCGCGGGGTAAACTGGCGCAAATCGATGTCGTCGCCGCGCTTGCCGGTGACGATCATGATGTCGATAACATTCAACCCGCGGGTCGGCCTGTCGGCCGCCCGCCCATGGATGCCGAGACCGTCCGTTGAAACTCGCACTGCTTTCCGACCTGCACGCCAACCTGCCCGCACTTGACGCCTGCATCGCGCATGCGCGCGCGCAGGGAGCGACCGGGTTCGCGATCCTGGGCGACATCGTAGGCTACGGGCCGCATCCTTCCGAAGTCATCGAGCGCTGCCGCGAGCTGCAGTACGACGGCGCGATCGTCTTGCGCGGTAACCATGACGTGCTGCCGGTGAACCCGGTGCTGACCGGTTCCACCTGGGGTGACATGACGGCCGCCTGGACCTTCAAGCATATCGATGATGTTCAGCGCGAGTGGCTGGCGCAGCTGCCGCTGACCGCGAGCCGCGGCAGCGTGTTCCTCGTGCATGCAACGGCCGATGCGCCGGAGAAGTGGCACTACGTGCTTGATGAACGTCTTGCCTCGCGCAGCCTCGACGCGGCCAGCAAGGATGCGGCGATACGTTATGTGTTCGGCGGCCATGTGCACCAGCAGACGCTGTATTACCGCGGCACCGGTCGCCAGCTGATGCCGTTCAAGCCGCGCGCCGGCGTCGCCATTCCCGTGGGGCCGCACCGGCACTGGCTGGCGACCGTCGGTTCCTGCGGCCAGCCGCGCGATGGCGATACGCGCGCCAACTATGCGCTGCTTGACCTTGGCGCCAATATGCTGACCTTCCATCGCGTGACCTACGACCATTTGTCCGTGGTGCGCGACATGCGCATTGCCGGCCTGCCTGAGGTGCTCGCCACCCGACTGGAGAGTGGCCGATGAGCATGCCAGCCGAGGGCGATGAACTCGACGGCTTCCGTATCGGCACCCGCATCCACGCGGGAGCGATGGCGCGCATCTATGAAGTGAGTTATGCGGATGGCCGCGAGCCGCCGTTCCCGATGGTGATGAAGGTGCCGCTGATGCGCGAAGGCGACGGCAGCGAAAACATCGTCAGCTTCGAGGTCGAGCACCAGCTGCTGCAGGTCTTGCACGGGCCGCATGTGCCACGCTTCGTCGCCGCCGGCGACCTGCACCGCGTGCCCTACCTGGTGATGGAGCATGTGCATGGCATCACGCTGGATGCGTGGATGCAGAGTTTCAGGCAGGCGCGCGAACCGATTCCCGTCGACGCCATCGTTCGCCTCGGCGCCGGTCTTGCGCAGGCCGTGCACAGCCTGCACCAGCAGAACGTCTGCCACCTCGACCTGAAGCCAGCCAATGTGATGGTGGCCGCGATCGGCGTCGATGGCGAGCGCATCGTGCTGCTCGACTTCGGCCTGTCCTGTCATTCTGATTACCCTGATTTGCTGGCCGAGGAATTTCGCAAGGCGGTCGGTTCGCCGACCTGGATCGCGCCCGAGCAGGTGGTTGGCATGCGGGGCGACCTGCGCTCGGATATTTTTGCGATCGGCGTGATGTTGTACGAAATGGCGACCGGCGAGACGCCGTTCGGCTCGCCCGCCACCACCGGCGGTTTGCGCCAGCGACTGTGGGCCAGTCCCAAGCCGCCGCGCGCATGGCGTCCCGATTTGCCGGAGTGGCTGCAGGAAGTGATCCTGCGCTGCCTCGAACCGCAGGCCAGCCAGCGCTATCCATCGGCGGCGCACCTGATGTTCGACCTGCGCAACCCGGGGCAGGTGACCGTCACCGAGCGCGGCAAGCGCATCAAGGGCAAGGGATTCTGGTGGCACTTCAAGCGCTGGCTGCGTGCAGCCGGCATGCAGTACGAACCCAGCCCGCTGCCTTCGCAGCAGATTTCGGAAGTGCCGATCGTGATGGTCGCGGTGCCGAACTACGATGTCAGCGACGTGGCGATGTATGCGCTGCGACAGGCGACGGCGCGTTCGCTGGGTACGCGTCCCGGCGCACAGCTGGCGGTGGTCACGGTGGTCAATACTGGCCTCTTTGCCGGCAGTGAGCACAAGGACAAGAGCGAAACCTGGTTGCAGCGCCAGCACCTGGCCGGTTTCCGCAAATGGGCCGATGGCCTCGACCTGTCAGGCCATCAGGTGTCGTACCACGTGATCGAGTCGAATGATGTCGCGCAGGCGCTGCTGCGCTATGCCGAAGGCAACAACGTCAGCCTGATCATCATGGGAGCGGCCACCCACGGACTGTCGATGCAGCGTTTCGTGGCGACGGTGCCGATCAAGGTGGCGATGCATGCGCCGTGCACGGTGGTACTGGTGAAAGAGCCGATGCCGTTCGAGCAGCTGGCGGCCAGCATCGAAGAGGAAGCCTCAACGGCTTCCTGAAAGGCTCATGGAAGGGCTTACGGAAGGGCTCCCGGAAGGGTGCCCTCAGGGGGGCAGGTCAGGCGGCTTCGGTTTGGGCGGCCGCTTCGTCGGATGGCTGGTCGGCTGGCTGCTCAGCCGGCGTCTCGGAAGTTTGTTCCGCAGCTGACTCGGCATTGGCCAGTGCTGCTGGCGCGGCCGGCGCGTCTTCGGCGCGCGAAGGAACGAAGCGGCGTGCCTGCAATGAACGCGCCGTTTTCTCGCCCAGCTCGGTGAGCGTGAAAATGCCGCGCATCGGACGCAGGTAGCCCATACGGATCAAACTGTCGAGCTGACGCTCGCGACCCGCGGGGTCGCGCACGACGTCCTGTGTTTCGTACAGGTCGACGATCAACTGTATGTCTGCAACTGACAAGACGTGCATGTCATCCTCCGTTGCGCATAATGCGTTCGAACCTTCGATGCAAAATATGAAACAGCGTGTGAAACAGCGCAAGCCGCTTCGATTATAAGTCAACGGTTTGCGTGTCCAGAGCGACTTGAGCGGCCTTTACACTTTTTGCTGCCAGCGTAATTGGGGTGATAATCAGTCTATCGACAGCTTGCAGCGGAGCGCATCGTGCCGGGCATCTCGACTTCATCCGATATTTACCAAAATCGCAACCAGGGCCTGACCACGTATCGCAAGGACGTGCAGGGCCCGGCCTTGTCGGACGAAATGGCCAAGCGCACCGAGGATCGTTCGAAGGCGGCTCGTGTGCAGGCTCGGCAAGCGCCGGGCAGCGTGGCGCCGTCAGCGAGGCCGGCTGTCACGCAGGCGAAGGCGGGCGCTGGCGCTCCTGCAGCTGCGGCAGATACCCGGGCCGTCGCCGATACGACCCCGATCGCATCGGCCGCAGCCCCTTCGGTGCAGCCAGCCAAGGCCGGTCCCGTCACTCCGGCGAAAGTCGTGCATGAACTTTATGCGCCAACGTCGCGCGCGACGCGCGAGCATGACGATCGTTTTTCAATGATCACCGGTGGAACCATCGACTTGCGTGCGTAAGCGCCTGTGGCCGATGGGTGGCGAGCTGGACATCATCGCGAGATTTCCCGACGGCGTGGTCACATCAGCACCCCGGGGACGGACGATTCCTGAAGGCTTCAGGCTGCTATTTCCATCACCGTCACGCCCACCTCCAGCTGATGGCTGGCGCCACCGCGGATCACGCCGCGCAGCGGTGATACATCCGAGTAATCGCGACCGATCGCCAGCGTCACATAATCTTCGCCCGGCGAGCCCATGCCCCAGCGGTTGTTGGTCGGGTCGAAGTCTATCCAGCAACCGCCGGGTGCCAGACCCTCATCCGTCACCTGCGGCAGATAGACCGATACCCATGCGTGGGAGGCATCGCTGCCGATCAGTTTCTCCTGTCCTTCCGGCGCTTCGGTCAGCAGGTAGCCGCTGACGTAACGTGCGGCAAGGCCAGCGCTGATCGCGCAGGACAGGTAGATGTGCGCGAAGTCCTGGCACACGCCTTCGCGACGTGCGAGCGCTTCGTGGGCCGGCGTGTGGATGTCGGTGCTGAGGCTGCGGTATTCGAGATCGTGGTGGATCTTCTGCATCAGCTCGATCGCCGCTTCCAGCAGCGGACGGCGCGGCGTGAATATGCTGCGATTGAATTCCACGAATTCCGGATGCGGTCGCACATGCGGCGAGGGGAAACTGAACTCGGTCGCGCTGTCCCAGCGCGCGCCGGAGCGATAACGGAAATGCTCGCGCACTTCTTCCCAGCCCGGGGTGGCGGCCGGCGCGGGCGTGGCGATGGGGCTGGCCATGGTCTCGATCAGGCTGGTCGCGCGTATCTGCAGCGCGTCGTGCCGGCTCTGGATCGAGAAGAACGAGCGCGCATTGCCGAACACGTCCAGCATCTGTTCCTGCCAGTCGGGTTCCGGGCTGACTTCCAGTGACGAGCGCAGCACGCGCTGGGTGCCAAGCTCGCGCGGCTTCAAGTGGCCGACATGCTGCGCGATGTCGACCATCGGTGCGTAGCTGTAGCGGGTGTCGTGCGTAATCTGCAGCCGCATGTTCAGGACTCCACGCTGTAGTCGCGCGTGTGGCTGAAGTAGCGCGCGCTGATGGTGTCCGAGATCTGCCACGCGGCCTGCGGGCAGGTGGCGAGCTGGCGCAGCAGGGCCGACAGCTGGCCCTGCGCATCCGGCGTGCACAGCGCGCCGAGATCCCAGTCGCCCGGTGCGGGCACGTCCCAGCCGGTCAGCTCGCCCAGTGGCATGTGCTCCAGTTTCGCGAGACGGGAACGCAGGCTGCGCGCGACCCAGGCCAGCGAGCGCGGGTTTTCGCGGTCGACCACGAGCAAGTCCAGCAGCGCCCACAGTTCGCGACTCTGCTGGTATTGCGCCTGATAGGTAATGGTGCTGTCGAACAGCGCCAGTAGCGCGGTGAAGCCCGAGCCATCTTCCGTCGGCACATCGAGGATGCCGGCCCGTACGCCAGTTTCCAGCGCATTGGCGAGGAAACCGAGGCGTTCGATGTGGCGTCCGATGGACAGCAATTGCCAGCCGTCGTCGCGGGTCATGCGGTCAGTTTGCGCGCCGGTGATCGCGGCCAGCGCATGGCTGGTGGTCGACAGCACTACCAGCGCCTGCACGGCCGAATAGTCGTGGCGCAGCACGGTGTCTTCGCACGCTTCGCTGAACTGGCGAACGCCATCGACGATGGTGTTCCATTGCTCGCTCGACAGGCGCTCGCGCACGCTGGAGGCCGCGCCTTTGAGCGCGCGCAGGTTGTAGCCGATGCTGGTCTGCTCGCTCGCGTCGAGCCCGCCAATGAGCGTGCGCTCGAAGATGCGCCGCCGCGTGGCCTGCACCGGCGTCCATGCATCCGCGTTGCTGTCGACCGCGGCGATAGCCACCGGTACGCCGTGCGGCATCAGGCCTTCGCGTTGCGCCAGTTGCGCCAGCCATTGCCATGCGCGACGTGATGTCGGATATTCGCTGTTCAGGCTTTGCAGGCACAGCCGCGCGAGGCGCAGCGAATTTTCCGCGCGTTCGGTATAGCGACCCAGCCAGAAAAGGTTTTCTGCGGCGCGACTGGTGACGATGCGGCGGCGCGGCGCGATCGCGGCGCTTGCCGGCGACGAAGGCACTGAGGCTCGCGCCGCTGCCGAGGCGGAGGAGGCGCTGGCCGGCGGAGTCGCCATCGGCAGCTTCAGCTGCGCGCTGCTGCGCACCCAGACGTCGGCGCTGCTGCCGCCGCGCTGCATCGACGCGATCTCGCCTTCATGGGTCGCGATCCGTGCCATGCCGCCGGGCAGCACATACCAGCTGTCCGTGCCATTACTGAGCGCGAACACGCGCAGCTTGTACGAGCGCGGCAGGATGCCTGACTTGCCCTGCGGTCCCGAGCGCCAGGTCGGCATCTGTGCCAGCGGCAGGTAACTCTGCAGCGTGAAGGATTCGGGGTTGCGCATGATGCGGCCCAGCCATTCATCCGACTGCGCCTGCGTCAATTCTTTCGCGAGCACGGCTTCGAAGCTGTCATGCAGCTGCGAATACGGGAAGGTCGGCTTGATCACGCAATGCGGCAGCTGCGGTATCGCTTCTTCCATCGCAGCGCGCTCGCCGCACCACCAGGTATTGAGTGCCGGCAGTCGCAGCGGCTCGCCAAGCAAACGTTCCGACAGCGCCGGCAGGAAGCCAAGCAGCGCAGGCGATTCAAGGAAGCCGCTGCCCGGCGCATTGGCCATCACCACATTCCCTGCGCGCACCGCCTGCAACAGGCCGGGCACGCCCAGTGTCGAATCGGCGCGTAATTCCAGCGGGTCGAGGAAGGCATCATCAAGACGCTTGAGCAGCACATGCACCGGCTCCAGCCCGCGCAAGGTGCGCAGGTAGACCTTTTGGTCGCGCACGGTCAGGTCGCTGCCTTCGGCCAGCGTCAGGCCGAGCTGGCGCGCCAGATACGCATGCTCGAAATAGGTTTCGTTGTACGGGCCCGGCGTCAGTAGCGCGATGTGCGACGCCGCACCGGCAGGCGACAGGCGCTTCAGGGTATCGATCAGGTCGCGATAGACCTCGGTCAGCGGCAGCACCTGCATGGCGTCATACGCGGCCGGGAACTGGCGCGAGATCAGCATGCGGTTTTCCAGCAGGTAGCCCAGTCCCGACGGTGCCTCGGTGCGCTGCGATACCACCGACCAGTGCCCGTCCGGTTCGCGCGCCAGGTCGAAGGCGACGATGTGCAGGTGCTTCGCAATCGATGGCGCGCCATGCATCGCGCGCAGGTAGCCGGGGTGGCCCTGAATGAGGGCCGGCGGTATCAGCGCCTCGTGCAGCAGGCGCTGCTCGCCATAGGTATCGGCGACGATTTTTTCGAGCAGCCGTGCCCGCTGCAGCACGCCGGCTTCGATCTGCCGCCAGTCATGCCCGCCGAGGATCAGCGGGAACAGGTCGACCGACCACGGCCGTTGCGGGCCATCCTGGTCGGCATAGATGTTGTAGGTGATGCCGTTGTCGCGGATCTGGCGTTCGAGCTCACGCTTGCGGCGATCCATATCGGCCAGTCCGCCGTCGGCTTGCTGGAAGAAGCTGGCCCAGTCACCGGCAAGCGCCTGACCGGGCGTCGAAGGACTGTCCTGTGCGCGCAGTTCGTCGTAATGGCCGGCGCTGGCCGGTCGCGCAATGCGGGCTACCTCCGAGACCACGGATGGCGGAGCAGGTTCTCCTTCAGCAGTGTTCTCTTTCTTGTCCACGGTCGGTTGTTATCAGTGTCGCCTCAGGTCCAGCGTCAGCGGCATCTCGCGGCTGACGGTCGCCTCGCTGTCGGGCACCACCGCCGGCAAGTCGCCCGGCGTGTGGCCCATGCGGAAGAAGCGCGCCAGTCGACGGCTCTCCGCCTCATAGGCGTTGACCGGGAAAGTATCATAGTTACGGCCCCCGGGATGCGCGACATGATACTGGCAGCCCCCGATGGAACGCTTCATCCATGTGTCGATCACGTCGAACACCAGCGGCGCATGCACACCGATGGAAGGATGCAGGCTCGACGGCGGGTTCCAGGCCTTGTAGCGCACGCCGGCCACGTACTCGCCGGCGGTGCCGGTCGGCTGCAGCGGCAATTGCACGCCATTGCAGGCGATTGCATAGCGGCTCTGGTTCATGCCGGTCACGCGGACTTCAATACGCTCCAGTGATGAATCGACATAGCGCACGGTGCCGCCGGGCGCGCCTTCCTCGCCCATCACGTGCCAGGGCTCGAGCGCATTACGCAGCGTCAGCGCCATGCCCATGCTCTGCAGCTTGCCGATCAGCGGGAAGCGGAACTCGAAGTGCGGCGCAAACCAGCCGGCGCTGAAGGCAAAGCCGGCCAGGTTCATCTCGGCGATCACATCATCGAAATCCTGCTTCACAAAGGTCGACAGCATGAAGCGGTCATGCAGCTCGGTGCCCCAGCGGGTCACCGGCGCAAGGTAGGGCTGTTCCCAGAAGCGCGCGATCAGTGCGCGCAGCAGCAGTTGCTGCACGATGCTCATCCGCGCATGCGGCGGCATTTCGAAGGCGCGCAATTCCAGCAGGCCGAGGCGGCCGGTGCTGCTGTCGGGCGAATACAGCTTGTCGATGCAGAACTCGCTGCGATGGGTGTTGCCGGTGACGTCGATCAGGATATTGCGCAGCGTGCGGTCCACCAGCCACGGTGGCATGTCCTGCCCGTGCTTGCGGCGGTTCGCATGGATCTGCTTGAGCGCGATCTCGAGTTCGTAGACTTGGTCATTGCGCGCCTCGTCGACGCGCGGCGCCTGCGAGGTCGGGCCGATGAACATGCCGCTGAACAGATAAGACAGGCTGGGATGGTTGTGCCAGTACAGAATCAGGCTGGCGAGCAGCTCGGGTTTGCGCAGGAAGGGGCTGTCGGCTGGCGTCGCGCCGCCCATCACGAAATGGTTGCCGCCGCCGGTGCCGGTGTGCTTGCCATCGGTCATGAACTTTTCGGCCGACAGCCGCGTCTCGAACGCAGCCTGATACAGGAACTCGGTGTGCTGCACGACTTCCTGCCAGTGATGCGCCGGATGGATGTTGACTTCGATGACGCCCGGGTCCGGTGTCACCTGCAGCAGCTTCAGGCGCGGGTCGCGCGGCGGCGCATAGCCTTCGAGCACGATCTTCACCCGCAGCTCCCCGGCCGTGGCCTCGACCGCGGCCAGCAAGTCGAGGTAGTCCTCCAGATGCGCCAGCGGTGGCATGAACACGTAAAGTGCGCCCGACTGTCCGCCATGCTCGCGCTCGGCCTTCGGGCCATTGGCGCGCATCGGGTCGCGCGTTTCCACGCACAAGGCCGTGCGCGTGATCCAGTGCGCGGACTCGAAGCGATCCGGATGGCGCTCCGGATGGCGATCCGGATGCCGATTGGTGATGTCGGTCACGTTGGCCGTTGCCAGCCGCCCCGGCACGACCGTGCCGCGCGCGGCCATGCCGTGGCCGAAACCGGCGCGGTCATTCGCTGCTGCCTTCGCCACCGATGCGCCATCCTGGCGGTATTGTTCACGATAGCGGGCCTGCGATGGCAAAGGCTCGCGCGGCGTGAACGGGTCTTGTTCGATCAGGTAGGGATAGTCCGTCTTCGTCACCCAGGGCAGCGAGTCCAGCGGCAGCCGCAAGCCCATCGGGGAATCGCCGGGCAGCAGGTACAGGCGTTCATCACGGAAGAACCAGGGCCCTGTCGTCCACCGGTTGCCCGACAGCGCAGGACTGTCGGACTGCAGTGGCTGCAGGGGCAGCACGTAGCCGATCACGGTATCCAGCTTTTGCCGGAACACGCGGCGCAGGCGCACGCGCTCCATTTCATCGTCGAGCCGCGAATCGAAGGGATCGACGTTCACCGGCAGCCGCGATTCGCGCCACAGGTAATACATCGTGTCTTCGTAGCCGGGTTGGATGAAGTCATCGCTCAGCTGCAGCTTCGTTGCCAGCGTGTTGATGAAGCGTTGCGCATCATCGGCGGTATACCGGGTCGGATCGCGCTCGTCGGCGAACAAGGCCGGGTTGTGCCAGATCGGCTGGCCATCTTCGCGCCAGTAGATCGACAAGGCCCAGCGCGGCAGCTGCTCGCCCGGGTACCACTTGCCCTGCCCGAAATGCAGGAAGCCATTTGCGCCGTACTCCTCGCGCAGCTTGTGCACCAGCTCGGTCGCATAGCCGCGCTTGGTCGGGCCCAGCGCATCGGTATTCCACTCCGGCGCGTCGCGCCCGTTGGCAGCGACGAAGGTCGGCTCGCCGCCCATGGTAAGTCGCACATCGCCTGCAGCCAGCCTGGCGTCGACCGCTTCGCCCAGCGCCAGCACTTGTTGCCATTGCGCGTCGGTGTAAGGCTTGGTGACGCGTGGCGATTCATGGATGCGCGTCACCGCCATGTGATGGCTGAATTCGACTCTGCACTTGTCGACGCCGCCTTCGATGGGGGCGGCGCTCGACGGGTCTGGCGAGCAGGCTAGCGGTATGTGGCCTTCCCCGGCCAGCAGGCCCGAGGTCGGATCGAACCCTATCCAGCCGGCGCCCGGCAGGTAGACCTCGCACCAGGCATGCAGGTCGGTGAAGTCGACGGCGGTACCGGACGGGCCATCGAGCGCCTTCACGTCCGGCGTCAGTTGTATCAGGTAGCCCGACACGAAGCGCGCCGCGAGCCCAAGATGACGCAGCAACTGCACCAGCAGCCAGCCGCTGTCGCGGCAGGAGCCGCTTTGCAGGCCCAGTGTCTGTTCCGGCGTTTGCACGCCGGGCTCCATGCGCACCAGGTAGCGGATGTCTTCCTGCAGTTGCCGGTTCAGGTTGACGAGAAAATCAATGGTGCGTGCCTTGCTGCGATCGATGCGGTCCAGATAGCGTTGCAGCAGCGGTCCGGCCGGCGCGGCATGCAGGTAGGGTGCCAGTTCTTTTTGAAGCAGCGGGCTGTATTCGAGCGGATAGTGCTCGGCATTCGGTTCAAGGAAGAAGTCGAAGGGGTTGAACACGGCCATCTCGGCCACCACGTCGACCGTCACCTTGAACTCGGTCGTCTTCTCGGGGAACACCAGTCGCGCCTGGTAGTTCGCGAACGGGTCTTGCTGCCAGTTGATGAAGTGGTTCGCGGGCTCGACCTTCAGTGCATACGACAGGATGCGGCCGCGGAAGTGCGGCGCGGGGCGCAGCCGTATCACCTGCGGGCCGAGTTCGACCGGGCGGTCGTAGACGTAATGGGTGACGTGATTGAGGGCGACGTGGATGGACATGTTAAAAATTGGCTATCGGGATCGGTCGCCTGTGCTGCATCACGCGCACTGCAAAGGTGCGGCGCAGCGCTGCAGCCGGCGCGGAACGAGCGCAGAACGAGCGTAGAACGGTTGCCGCTTGCAGGCTTTGCACGAACTTGATGCCGCAGGATGGTGCGCGCAGGCTTTGATAATCACATAGCACTTTGCATGCCCGCCTCAGCCCAGCATCAGCCCAGCATCAGCCCACCTCAGCCCGTCATCAGCGCCACATCGCCGCCCGCGGCACTGAGGTTGACGGTCAGGGTCTGCTCGCAGCAGAAGCGCGGCAGGTAATACGGCCCGCCGGCCTTGGGGCCGGTGCCGGACAGACCTTCGCCGCCGAAGGGTTGCACGCCGACCACGGCGCCGGTCATGCCCCGGTTGACGTACACATTGCCGACGCGCGCGGCGTCGGCCAGTGCCTGCGCGCGGCTGTCAATGCGGGTATGGATGCCCAGCGTGAGGCCATAGCCGAGCGCATTCACTTGCTGCACCACATCCAGCGGATCGCCGGACCAGCGCACGACTTGCAGCACCGGCCCGAAGATCTCCTCGCGCACATCGGCGATACGGGCGGTGAGGCGCAGCTGCGGCGCCATCAGGTGGCTCACCGTAGCGTCGGCCACCGGCGTGACCGATGCCACCATTGATGAGGGGCTGGCCAGCGCCGCCAGCTGGCACTGCAGCTTCGCATGAGCGTCGGCATCGATCACGGGACCGAGGTCAGTGTGCCAGTCTTCTGCCGGGCCGGCGCGCAGTTCGGCGATGGCGCCAGCCAGCATGGCAATCAGCCGGTCGGTCACGGCCTCGTGCACGCACAGCACGCGCAGTGACGAACAACGCTGGCCGGCGCTACGGTACACCGATTGAATCACGGCATCGACCACCTGTTCGGGCAGCGCGGTGGAATCGACCAGCATCGCGTTGATGCCGCCGGTCTCGGCAATCAGCGGCACGATGGGGCCATCCTTCATGGCCAGCGCGCGCTGTATGGCTTTCGCGACCTCGGTCGAGCCGGTGAAGGCCACGCCGGCAATGGCCGGATGCGCGACCAGCGCAGCGCCTGTGACGCCATCACCGACCAGCACCTGCAGCACGCCTTCCGGCAGGCCGGCGGCGCGCAGCAAATCGCTCATCATCAGCGCAACACGCGGGGTCTGCTCGGCGGGCTTGGCGACCACGGTGTTGCCGGTCACCAGCGCCGCAGCGACCTGGCCGGTGAAGATCGCCAGCGGAAAATTCCATGGACTGATGCAGGCCCAGGTGCCGCGCGCGCGCAGCTGCAGGGTGTTGGCTTCACCGGTGGGGCCGGGCAGCGCGCGCGGCATCATCAGCCGCTCGGCTTCGGCGGCGTAATAGCGCAGGAAGTCGATGGCTTCGCGTACTTCCGCAACCGCATCGTTCCAGGTCTTCGAGCCTTCGCGTACCAGCGCCGCGGAAAACAGCGGCAGGCGTTCTTGCAGCCGTTCGGCCGCATCGTCCATCAGGTGCACGCGATCGACGACATCGGTGGTGCTCCAGCGAGTGAACGCAGCATCGGCCGCTTGCATCGCAGCCTGCACGGCATCACGCACAGCATGTGCGTCGGTCGTCGCCATGGCCTGTGCCTCGGCCTGCGGCAGCTGCAACTGCGCCATCGCGCGTTCCAGCGTCGCCCGCATTTCGGGCACGGCCAGGTCCAGACCTTCGCTGTTGCGACGGGCGGGACGGTAGAGATCGCGTGGCAGCGGCAGTGCTGTCTCCTTGCTTACACGCAGGGGCGTGTGCAGTAGTTCTGCCAGCGGCACGTGCTCGTCATGCAGTTGGTGCACGAACGAGGAATTGGCGCCGTTCTCCAGCAAGCGTCGCACGAGATAGGCCAGCAAGTCGCGCTGCGGGCCGACGGGCGCGTAAACGCGGCAGCGCAGCGCAGGGTCGCGCAAGGCAGGGTCGTGCAAGGCCTGGGCCCGCAAGACCTCGCGGTAGATGCCTTCGCCCATGCCATGCAGCCGTCCCAGTTCATAGCGGCGACCCTGTCCCAGCTGCACGATGGCGGCGATGGTGGCGGCATTGTGGGTGGCCAGCTGTGGGTAGATCACATCGGGGGCATCGAGCAGGGCCTTCGCGCAGGCGAGGTAGCTGAGGTCGGTGTGATGCTTGTGCGTGAATACCGGGTAATGCGGCAGGCCCAGTTCCTGCGCCCGCTTGATCTCGGCATCCCAGTACGCGCCTTTGACCAGACGACACATCAGCCGTACCCGGTAATGGCGCGCCAGGCCGATCACATGCTCGACCAGCGGCAGCGCGCGGGTCTGGTAAGCCTGCAGCGCGAGGCCAAAGCCCTGCCAGCTCGCATGGTGGCGGGCGATGCGCGCGAGCAGCGCCTCGAAGATTTCGAGCGACAGCTCGAGCCTGTCGCTTTCCTCGGCATCGATGGTCAGGTGCAGGCCGGCGGCGGCGGCCTGCTCGCACAGCGTCCAGACGCGCGGCAGCAGTTCATCCATCACACGCGCCTGCTGCAGCGCTTCATAGCGCGGGTGCAGCGCAGACAGCTTGACCGAGATGCCATCGCCCTCGCTGGCCGCGTGGCCGGCAGCATGAATGCCTCGCTGCATGCTTTCTTGCCGCAACATCGCCAGCGCCTTCTGGTAATCCTGCAGGTGGCGCTGCGCATCGCTGGCATTGCGTGCGCCTTCGCCCAGCATGTCGAAGCTGAACGACAGCGATGCCTGTGCCTGGCGCAGCACGCGGGCGCGCGCCAGCGCCTCCGGCATGTCTTCGGCCAGCACGAACTGACGGCCCAGCAGCTGCACGGCGCGCAGGGCCGTGGCGACGACGGCGCGTGCGCCGAGGCGGGTCAGCAGATGGTCTTTGCCGGTCAACAGCTTCTGAGACAGCGACAGGGCGCCAGACGACAGGCGCGCCAATGCCGATGCGGAGTAAGCGTGCCGGGCTTCGTCGCCCGTGCCCTCGGGTTCGTGCGCTGCTACCGGCGTAGCGTCATGGGCCAGGTGGGTCAGCTGGTCGGCGGTGAGCGCCATCGCCGTCTCGACATCCGGCACGCGCAGCAATGCCTCGGCCAGTCGCATCAGGGCCTTGCCTTCTTCGCTGGTCAGCGGGTATTCATGCAGCAGGGTCTCCATGGCCCAGAACGGCGGCGGATGATCGCGCACGGCGCTGATCCAGGGGCTGGCACGGTGTGCCACCGGGTCCCAGGCAAGCGCATCGCCGACAGCACGCAAGGCCAGTGCGGCGACGTCGGCCTCGGGCCGGTACGGGGAGGGGAGGCGGGACTTGGTTTGCATGGCGCAACTCCTCGTCACTGCATCAGTGGGGCGCAGCATTCCTGCTGCCGGTCGACGTCAGACGGTCGTCGCTGCCAACAGTTGCATCAGTTCAGCCATGTCGACCGGATGGCTGAACAGGTAACCCTGGAATGCGTGACAGCCATTGAGTTCGAGGAAGTCGCGCTGTGCCGCGGTCTCGACACCTTCGGCAATCACGGCGATGTCCAGGCTGTTGCTGAGTGCGATCACGGCATGCACGATAGCCGCATCATGCGGCTCATTGGGCAGATCGCGCACGAAGACCTGATCGATCTTGATCTGGTCGAACGGCAGTTTTTTCAGGTACGCAAGGCAGGAGTAGCCAGTGCCGAAATCGTCGAGCGAGAAGCTGACGCCGATTTCATGCAAGGCCGCCATCTTCTGTGCGATGTCGTCGATGTCGCGTGCGAAAATGGATTCGGTCAGCTCCAGCTTCAGGCGGCCGGGAGGGGCGCCGGTCATTTGCAGCAGGTCGCGCACTTCGGCGGCGAAGGCCGGCTGCAGGAATTGTCGCGGGCTCACGTTGACGGCGACGACCAGATGCCGCGTCGCCGGATCGCGTGCCATTTCGACCAGCGTATTGCAGGCTTCGCGCAAGACCCAGCGGCCCAGCTCGACGATGAAGTTGCTTTCTTCGGCCAGCGGGATGAAGCGCACCGGCGATACCAGTCCCAGTTCCGGATGCTGCCAGCGTAGCAGCGCTTCAGCGCCGAAGATGCTGCCATCGAGGTGGCATTGCGGCTGGTAGACCAGTTTGAGCTGGTTGCGGTGGATGCATTGGCGCAGGTCCGCCTCGAAGGCCGAGCGCTCCAGCAGTGCTGCCTGCAGCGCGGCGTCGAAGAATCGCACCAGGTTGCCACCCTCGGATTTGGCGCGGTACATCGCGGAGTCTGCCTGTCCGATCAGGGCGTCGAGGCTGATGTGTTCTTCCCTGAACAGCGTCACGCCAATGCTGGCGCCACCATGGAATTCATGCTCGCCCATATGGAAGGGCGGGAAGAAGGCACTCAATACCTTGTCCGCAATCGTGGCCACTTGTTGTGCGGCCTCATCGCGCCGCGTGCCGAGGTTCTGCACCAGAATCACGAATTCGTCACCACCGATACGCGCCACCGTGTCGCCAGTGCGCAGGCTTTGCTTCATACGCTGGGCGACCTGGACCAGCATCTGGTCGCCAACACTGTGTCCCCACAAGTCATTGACCGGCTTGAAACCATCGAGGTCGATGAACATCAGCGCGCCATAGTGCAGGCTGCGTTCGGCTGCTGACATGGCCTGATGCATCCGGTCCGCCAACAGTTTGCGATTGGCCAGTCCGGTCAGCGGGTCGTAATAGGCGAGGTACTCGATGCGCGCCTCGCTCTCCTTGCGTTCGGTGATGTCGGAGTTCACCCCCAGCATGCGTACCTTGCCGGGCCGGGTACCGTCGCGCAGGGCGATGCCGCGTGCGAGCAGCCATTTCCAGCTGCCGTCCTTGCAGCGTATCCGGTATTCCTGAACGAATTCCGGCGTCTGGCCATCGAGGTGCAGCTGTACCGCATCGAGCACGCGTTGCTTGTCGTCCGGATGCACCAGTTCTCCCCAGACCCGGATATGGGGCGGGATATCCTCGTCCGTATAGCCGAGCATGGATTTCCAGCGATGGCTGTAGAAGACATGGTCGGATTCCATGTCCCAGTCCCACAAGCCATCACCGGTGCCTTCGATCGCGAAACGCCAGCGTTGTTCGCTCTCGCGCAGTGCCGCTTCGGCCTCAGCGCGCGATGCCTGTTCGGCCTGCAGCGCGCTGCGCACGTTCTCCACTTCCGAGATCATGTCATTGCGGGCAGGAACACGATGGGCGCCGTACAGCGTCGTCATCGCCAGCGACAACTTGCGACCGGTGCGCCGGCCCAGCTGTATGCTGGCACCGACGGCCACCAGCAATAGCGTCAGCGTCCACAGCGCCGTTTCGATGTGCTTGCGATAGAACACAGCGACGGGAATGCCGACCGTGACCTGCCAGTGCGAGACTTCCGACGCACTGCGCCAGGTCTTGACCTGGCCAGACTCGGGCGCGCCTTGCGGGTGCTGTGCCAGCAGGGCGCCGGTGCCATCGCGCACGCTGACTTGCCACTCCGGCGGCAGGTGCAGGTTGTCGAGCAAATTCTGTATCCAGTGGATGTCGATCGTGTTCAGCAGCAAATGCCTGACCTGAGTGTCGCGCACCACGGGCACGGCGACGGCCACGATGTTGGTCCGGGTGGAAGTTGCAAGGACAACGTCGCCCACAGCCGGTTCGCCATGCGCGACGGCATAGGGGGCGGCTGCGAAGCCTTTGGGCGTCGGCAGCCGCGGCGGCACGGGCTGGCCGAGCGGAATGCCGGTGTTAAACAGGATGCGGAGTTCCGGGTCGGTCAACACGACCGAGCCGCCGAAATTCTTGCGGAATACCTGCGATTGCTGGTAGAGGCGCGGCAGGTCAAGCGGGTCGGCGTCGGCCGATTCAGCCAGCAGTGTCAGGCTGGCGATGCGGGAACGCAGGTTGTTGTCGAGCGCAACGCGCAAGTTGGTCGCGACCTGCGAGGCACGCTTTTGCGATGCGCTGTTGACGTCGAATACGCGCACAGCAGACACATAAATGGCCGCCAGTATCAGCGGGACCACGCACCACAAAATGCTGCGCGTGACCAGTTTGCTCAAGCTTGTAGGCATGCTTTAAGCCCTTTCGGGCCAGGTGCAGACGATGGTGGGTGATGCAGGCAGGGGTGTCTGATAATCGGTAGTGTTGTGTCGATTCTAATGGGTGTCCCGATAAATTGTTGATGTAAATCTACGACTTAATTGCTCTTGCTCAATTTTGTAAGCGTCGCCCGATCGCGTTGAACCCATCGCGCTCAACATTAGATTTGACCAAACGGAACAAGATGCCTCGGTGGGACCTTCGGCCATAATGAGGACTTCGCCGGATGACGAGCCTGAACGATGACTGGACCTGCACGCCACCTGAACCCAGCGGATTCCGCTATTGCGCCTGTTCCAGGCGCCGACCCCGCGTCGGCCGTCCCGGCCAGCACGGCAAACGTCGCACCGCGCACCGATCCGGGCTGGCTGGCGGCCCACTGGATGCCTTACACCGGCAATCGCGAATTCCAATCCAACCCGCGCATGGTGACGGCGGCCGACGGTGCCTGGCTGATCGATGCCGATGGCCGGCGCGTTTTCGATGGCTTGTCCGGGCTGTGGACGACCGGCCTGGGCCATTGCCGCCGGGAACTGGTCGACGCCGTCAGCCGCCAGATCGCGACGCTCGATATCTCGCCCAGCTTCCAGTTCGGCCATCCGCTGTCCTTTGCGTTGGCCAATCGCATGCACGATTTCCTGCCGGCCGGACTCGACCATGTGTTCTTCACCAACTCCGGCTCGGAAGCGGCCGATACCGCGCTGAAGATGGCGCGCGCCTACTGGCGCCTGCGTGGCAAGGGATCGAAGACCCGCTTCATCGGCCGCGAGAAGGGCTACCACGGCGTCAACTTCGGCGGCGGATCGGTCGGCGGCATCGTCGGTAATCGCAAGCTGTTCGGGCAGGGCATCGAAGCCGACCACCTGCCGCATACATTGCTGCCGCAGAATGCGTTTTCGCGCGGCATGCCGGCGCAAGGCGCCGAACTGGCCGATGAACTGCTGGACCTGATCAACCTGCACGATGCTTCCAACATCGCGGCCGTGATCGTCGAGCCCTGGTCGGGTTCGGCTGGCGTTATCGTTCCGCCGGCGGGTTATCTGCAGCGCCTGCGCGAGATCTGCGATCGGCATGACATCCTGCTGATCTTCGACGAAGTGATCACGGCCTTCGGCCGCTCCGGCGCATGGACCGGCGCCGAAGCCTTCGGCGTCACGCCCGACATCCTCAATTGCGCGAAGCAGATCACCAATGGCGTGCAGCCGCTGGGCGCGGTGGTGGCGAACAAGACGATTTATGACGCCTTCATGCAGGCCGGCGGCCCGCACTACCTGCTGGAGTTCCCGCACGGGTATACCTACTCCGCGCATCCGGTGGCTTGCGCGGCTGCGCTGGCCACGCTCGATCTGCTGGAAAAGGAAGATACATTGGCGCGCGTGAATGCGCTGGCGCCTGTGTTCGAGCGTGCGGTGCACGCGCTCAAAGGCAGCAAGCACATCACCGACATCCGCAACTTCGGTCTTGCGGCTGGCTTCAGCGTCGATCCCGTGCCCGGCGAGCCGGCCAGGCGTCCTTACGAGATTGCGATGGCGATGTGGCAGCGGGGCTTCTACGTGCGCTATGGCGGCGACACGATACAACTGGCGCCGCCCTTCATCGCGACCGAGGGCGAGATTGATGCGCTGGTCAATGCGCTGGGCGAAGCCTTCAACGCTTGCGCGTAATGCGCCGTCCTTGAACCGCCCGGATCACCAGCTGCCGGTATTGGGCATCGAGGCCCAGGGCTCGGCCGGTGGCAGCGACTTGCCGTGCTGCAGAAGCTCGATCGAGATATTGTCGGGCGAACGCACGAAGGCCATGCGGCCATCGCGCGGCGGGCGCAGGATGGTTACGCCATGCTGCTGCAGCCTTTCGCAGGCGGCATAAATGTTTTCGACCGCATAGGCGATGTGACCGAAGTTGCGCGCACCGCCCAGGGCTTCCGTATCCCAGTTGTGGGTCAGTTCGATCTCGGCTTGCGGGTCGCCCGGCGCGGCCAGGTAGACCAGGGTGTAGCGGCCGCCCGGGTTGTCATACTGGCGTGTGACTTCCAGCCCGAGCGCATCGCGATAAAAGCGCAGTGACGCTTCGATGTCGGTGACGCGCACCATCGTGTGCAAGTATTTCATGCGGAGACGCTCCAAGGATGAACCTGACGGCCCGATTTTAGCGCGAGGCTTGCGGCATCGAGGCGGCCGGCAGTGATTCTGCGTGATCGAAGAATTGCATACCGTGCAGCCAGCCCTCGGCCTTGTCTGACGGTACTGGCGGCGACGCCAGATAGCCCTGGATCTCGTCGCAGCCCATCAGGCGCAGCATGCGCAATTGCTGTAGCGTCTCTACGCCTTCGGCCACCGTGGCGATGCCGAGCGAGCGCGCCAGTTGCGTCATCGCATGGCACAGCAGGTAGCTCTCGCTGTCCGGCGACAGGTTTTGCACGAAAGACTGGTCGATCTTGAGTACGTCCACATTCAGCCGGTGCAGGCGCGCCAGCGACGAATAACCGGTGCCGAAGTCGTCGATCATCAGGCGCATGCCCATGCCTTCGAGCGCGGCCAGTTCACGCTGCACACAGGTGTCATCGCCGATCATGGTCGATTCAGTCAGCTCGATCGCCAGCTGCGACGGCAAGATGGCGTAGTGCGCCATGCAGCGTTGCAGGTGTTCGCGGAAAGCCGGCGTCGTCAACTGGCGCACCGACACGTTGATCGACACCGGGAATTGGCCGAGCTTGCGTTGCCGCCAGTCGGCCAGCATCGCGCAAGCGCGTTCGGCCACCCAATTGCCGATTTCGCTGATCAGGCTGCTTTCCTCGGCCAGGGGTATGAAACGATCCGGCGAAATCAGTCCCAGGCGCGGATGCTGCCAGCGCAGCAGCGCTTCGAAACCGACCAGCCGGCCCGTCATCGTGCTGGCGCGCGGCTGCAGGTAGAGCAGCAGCTGGTTGTCGGCGACGGCCATCGTCAGCGCCGCTTCCAGCGTCACGCGGTCGCTGATCTCGCGCTGCATCTCGGCGGTGTATGACGCGACACGCCCCTTGCCGGCGCGCTTGGCTTCGTACATGGCGATATCCGCGGCCTGCACCAGCAGGTCCGCATCGGCCGCATCATCCGGATAGAACGCCAGGCCGATCGAAGCGCGATGCCGCATGCCATCCATGCCCTGCAGGGCCTTGATGCTGCCCAGCCTGTCCAGCAGGTGGGCCGCGATCTCGAGCGCGGTCTCGCGCCGGTTCAAGTCCTGCAACAGCACCATGAATTCATCGCCGCCCAGGCGCAACACATGGTCTTGCTTGCGCACCGTCGCGCGCAGGCAGGCCGCGACTTCCAGCAGGAACTGGTCGCCGGCCTTATGGCCGAGCGTATCGTTGATCATCTTGAAGTTGTCGAGGTCGATGAACAGGGCCGCGAATTTCTGGTTCCGCTGCCGGGCTTCGTCGATCATGGACGGCAGCTTCGCCTGCATCCAGCGCCGGTTCGGCAGGCGCGTCAGCGGATCGGTCAGGGCCAGTTCGCGCAACTGGTTTTCCTTGTCCTTCAACTCGGTAATGTCGCGCAGCGTGACGGCCAGGCCGAGGTCGGCCCTGACCGCGCGGCAGTGATACCAGCGGGTCTGGCGCGGGCCGGCGCGATAGATGTCGAGTTCGGCCTCGGCGAAGCCCTTTTCCATCGCCTCGTACAACATATGCTCGATGTCGACGCGACCGCTGATCATCAGCACATCATCCAGTGGCCGGCCGATCATCATGTCGCGCGCCTTCCCCGTCATGCGCGAGGCCTGACCATTGCAATCCTCGATGCGGAACGTGATGCGGCCGAGCGTGTTTGGGGCGATCGGTGACACCATGTACAGCTCTTCGCGTGCGCCATCGACGGCGAGGCGGAAGGTATTGCGTACCTGCTCTTCGCGCTGCAGCCGTTCGTCGCGCCGCCATTGGATCAGGCCGAAGACACTGCAAAGCACCAGCGCCAGCAGGCTCAGGCCGTACTGGAGCACGCGGTAAGCAACTTCGGTTTCGCTATGTTCGCGCAGTGCATTGGCCAGGTTGATACCCACGAAGGCTTGCAGCGGGTAGTACTGCAATTTGCTCCAGGCGACCTGCGCTGGCTCGCCGTTGATGCTGCCAACGAACACCTGGTCGCTGCCCCGCAGGTCGGTTCCGCCGAAGCGTGCCTGCGCGGTGCGGCCCTCACCGATCACCTGCCGCATCAGCCATTCGCCGTCGGAGAAGCGCAGCGCGATCGCGTCGCCATCATTGAGTTCATTGTCGCCACCAAAGCGCACCAGGTCCTCGGGCAGGACGGTGACGGCCACCACGCCGACCATCTTGCCGCGTTCGTCATTGAGCCTGCGCGACAGCCGTATCACCTGCTTGCCCGCATAACGGCGGATGCCGGCCTCGGGCGGATTGATCATCAGCGTCGTCGAATTCGATGCCTGATGATTGACGAAGAAAGACAGGCCGCGGACCGAGCCGCCGATGGCGATCGGATCGGTCGCGCCTTTCACGATACCTTCGGCATCGATGAACAGCGCGTTTGCCGAGGCATGCGACGGCATTGATGCAAACACGTTATTTAACAAGTGGCTCGACGCGCCTTGCGCATGCAGGTAGCCTACGAACCATGCGATCTGGTCCAGCTGTCGCAGCGTGTCCTCGACCTGGCTGCGATAACTGGACGCCAGGCCTGCCACTTTTTCCCGGCCCTGGTTCAGCCATGCGTCTTGGCTGCGATTGAGCGCGTATTGCGTGGCCGTGGCCACCAGGCTGATGCTGAGCACGGCCACCAGTCCCCAGATGCGCAATGGGCGCACCCAGAGGGCGGGCAGTTTCTTGTTATCCAGGCGTAGTTTCATCCGTTGCGTCGGCTGCCGATGGCAGGTAACGACCCTGCATGCTCGTATCTATCCGTATCCGGCCGATTGTAGGTGTTTCTGTTTCGCAATGCTCGAATGCCCCGCGTTTTCACGAATGTCAAAATGAAAACGCGTGCCTGCGGAAAGGCAGTCGCATGCCTTCACATCGTCAGCCCTTCGACCCTTGCGA
>JACCDQ011545301.1_pt1 | contig 22041 bp, 10 predicted proteins | sample 7446031 | NCBI WGS metagenome assembly JACCDQ01 (sample SAMN15323442, study PRJNA562643) | freshwater metagenome | isolation source: river surface water | place: USA:Blue River Watershed | collected 2017-08-17
AAATATAAATTTCGCATATGAATTAATGACTGTGTTAAAATAGTAGTTTCATTGGATTTACCAATATTTTTTCCTTCTGTTATAATAGTTGGTTCAGTAATTGTAATTTTACCATTTTGTTGTCCATATTCAGTATAAATATTAATTTGAATATTATTATATGTTGCTTTTAACTCATTAAATTTTATTATATTAGTAAAACTTTTATTAATATTAATTTTTTCATTTGTATTAGAGTTTAATAAAAATGCATATATTTTCCAAAATCGTATTTTATTAGAATTATTAATTTTACTTAATAATTTAGGAAATTTAATTTTATAGTTATTTTCAATTGAAAATGGAAATTCATCATTATTATTAAAATCGGAATATGAAATTTTTGAAGTCATTGTAATAATAATATTAATACTAATTTAAATTCAATTTTAAATTAGTATTAATTAAATTGTAATGTAATTTTTGTATTGCAATTAATATTGCCTGTGTATATAAAATTATCATATGTAATCTTATAATATATAATGTCAATATTAACTATTTGTAAATAAATTTCAATGTATATATTTTTTATATTTATATTATATTCTTTTATGAGATGTGATTGAATTTTTGATAAATTATTATTTAATAATGATTGTTGTAATAATGATATAATTGCAATTATTAAATTCATTATGATAAATATTTTTGATAATTTATTTGATTATATTATTAGAAATATATTAATAAAAAATAATTGAATTTTTGGTCTTTTAATATTGTCTTTAAGACGCAGGGCTGTTAACACAGTTCTACAAACATGACGCTACAACTTGCCTTTGTCCGCGCTCTTCTGGCTTTCCAGACTGTCTTTACGATTGGCCAACTCAATGGTGAGTCTCTATGGACAGAAAAGAAGTCAAAATTTCGCTTGGGCACTATGTCTCTGGATTCCGCGCTTGATGACATTTGCCAATGCTTCATCACTAATGCCGAAAAACGCACCAAACGCCTTGCACGCATCAATATGATTCTTCAAATGTACGCCGGCTACCAGTTTGCACCAGCAACCTGCCAAAAACTCAAAACGGTATTTAATATGCCAATTGATGACTTGGAGGCGGTTGATAAAGATGAAATTGCGTTATTCCGTAGACTAGTTAGTGAAACTGAATCCGAAAGGAAAATGATTCACGGTATTACTGTTTACGAAACCGGAACTACGTTTGTCCCACCTGTTGCAAAGCAAATTCACGGATTTTGCACTAAGTCTGTCAACCAAGATGGTGATGTTTACAATTTGATGACGAAAGTTGCCACTATTGTTCTTCATCGTCTTCTGATTACATCAGATGACAAAACTTGGTCAGAAACCTCGCGAAAGTTGCTAGCAGGTGCTCAAATCATTTTCAAGGGAGGCGCTGCTCTTGGAACTTATTTGTTTAAAAAGTCAAAAGTGTGGACACGACTGACTGATGAACAAAAAAGTGCTATTGAGCAATCATTTATCTTGGGCGGTGACAATGATACCAGTCTGAACTTTGTGAATTTAAAGGATTTGAAAAAGTCAGTATCTGCTGATGAAATCAACTCTTCAATCTTTGCAATTTCAAACAAGATGAACGAAATCCTATGGAATGTGTGTGATGAGTTCCAAAACGACATTATGGAATTGCTCCGCGTCAAAATTAATCGATTGTCTGATCTTCAATTTGAATTTGCAGGGCAAGAGTTTATGTTTTCTGAACGCGAAGCAACTGGGTTTCAAATGAAGTTTATGGACGGGGAAGAATTGCAGGCAACTAAGGAGACCGTTGACGAAGACTTTGATATGATCGGAGATGCCGATAAAAAGTTCATTTGTTTCTTCAATGCCGACAAGCCTAAAAAAACTGTGTTTACAACTCAATCAACTGTTGAATTTCCATCGCCCTTGGATAATGGAAAAACAGTTAACTTTGAACTTGTGCGCGCAAAATTAGGATTTGTTGCAAAGGGGGCAGACATCACAGTCAACACATACAGCGAACTTTTGGATATTTCAGTTGAGTATGCACACTCAGACGTTCTTTTCAACAAAGAATATGTTGCTATTCATCTAGATGCGTAAAAGTTTTATTTCTTTATTTTTTTTAAAATTGAATATTTTATTTCATCTAATAATACTTTTATAATGAATTGTCAATTTTTAAAATCTAACAATGAATTATGTAAATTTAAAGCAATTAATGATTCGCAGTTCTGTAAACGACATAGTAATGCAATTAAAAAAAAAATGCAAAATGAAACTAGTGAACATCAAAATGAAACTAATATAAAACAAAATGAAACTAATGTATTTAATGAAACAATAGATTATAGTCAACTTGAATGTATTGATAATCAATTAAATTTTTATTTACATAAAGATACTAAAAAAGTGTACAAAATATTAGAATATGAAACTAAAAATGTATTAGAAAATGAAATTATGGTATTAAAAAATAAATTTAATAATTCTAGTAATGATAATATTATTAAATACAATAACTATATCAATAGAAAAAATAAATATTCTATATTAGAAATTGAGTATAACTTAATTAAATATTCATTTGCGGATATTAAAAATAAAAAAGAATTATTAACAAATGATTTTATTAATAATATCGGATATAAATTAATTAATACAATTAAATATATACATTCAAAAAAATTATTATATTTAAAATTAACTCCGAATTTAATTCGTTTTAATGATAATTATGAACCAGTATTATGCGATTTACATAATACAATTCAATATGTAAATAATAATTCTGAATTTTATTTAAATTATAAATTAGTTGATAGACATAATAATGATATCTACGGTTCTAGAAATATTAATTTAGGTTATCGCGGAGTTCGCATTGATGATTTAGAAAGTATATTATACGTTTTATTAGATTTAGTTTCTGATAATGATATTATGAAAATGAAAGATTATAAACAAATAAAACGTATAATAAATTTAAAAAATAAAATTTTAACAAATACGTATAATATTGAAGTTATTGATTATTTAATTACAAAAATAAATAAATATGTTATATTTGATAAAATTGATATGAATATGTCAAATAGACTTATTAACTATCAATAATAATTTATCTTAAATAATTTACATTATTAAATAATTCATTATTATTATATTTTTTTGAATTGTCATTAACTAATTTTCGTTCTCTGAATGAACCATTGTCCAATATATCATATTTTTTTGAATATAACGATTTTTCGTAGTAAGGAATTTTATGATAGTTTTTTGAAAATTGCATATTATTTGTATAATTACTTTTATAATTATTAAATCCTATTTTTTCATAATCACTTGCTAATAGAAATATTTTATTTGGTTTATGGTTATTTTCAATTTCGTGTTCTATTAAATTAGAATTGGCAAATTTAAATCTACAGTAACTAATAAAAATATTATTTATATAATCTAATTGTTCATTAACATCATACAAACTATTTACATCAACGAATTTGCTTAAACCTCCTGAATTTGCCCATTCATTTGCAAGTACATCCACTTTTAATTTAGTATCTTTAAATAAAACAGAATTATTTGGAAGAAATAATTCTCGATATATAATTCGGTATAATTTATCTAAATTATTTTGAGTCAAAAATAGTTTTTCAACTGATAAATGAACTATATTATCAGTGTATCTATTTTTATTTATATATAATGATATTAAGTTGTCATTCATATTTTATAAGTATATATTTATTATTCTATGTTATATTAAATATTATAATAAAAAAAAATATAAAATGAAAATTATGTTTACGTTACATTATAGAATATATACAATAAATGCAATAAATTGAATGATTAGTTCATCACTTTTTTGTTTTTTTTGATTTTGTTATAAAGTTCCATAGAATCCATATAGTTTTCATAGGCTTCATCATCAGGCATATCATCAGCGTGAAGAAATTGGCAGTTTTTGTGAGTGCAGTTAATGTTATGAACACATCTTTGAATATGAATCATTCCACAACGTTTAACATCTTGGCAAACCGTTCCATTAAATGTATGTTCACAATGAGCAGATGAGTCAATCTTGAAATCAATATGAAGTTTTTTTTTGTTTTTAATACACTGGATAAATTCATCGACTGTATAAATAACTTCTCGGTTGTCTTTCTTTTCAGTTTTCACTGGCTTAACCGTTTCAACAGCAATAATTGGTTTAGTTTCTTTTTTAATTACTTGAACCCAAGAAGATTCAGGTTTGTTATCATTGATAACAGCATCATCCCCCCATTTAGACGAATCTAAACTATGTTTGACTTCGTCTTTAGATTCATCCTTAGATTCATCTTTGGATTCGTCCTTAGGTTCTTCTTTGGATTCATCTTTGGATTCATCCTTAGATTCTTTTTTAATTTTTTTTTGCTTGTTATCAACGGTCTTAAATTCTTGTTCTTTATCATAAAATTCAATAACATCAATAAGTGAGATGTTGTTAAACTTCATAATTTCATAAATGGTAGCAAGAATTTGAGTGTTAGCCATTGTGATTATTAATGTGATGAGATGTGAAAACAAGTGAAACTTATTATTTGATTATGGTTGTTATATATTAATACCATATAAAAAATTCAATTTTTTTTTTATTTAATTATTGCCCAATATTTACAAAAAAATAAAAAATTGAATTTTTATTATTACAATAATTCAATTATGTCACGCAAAATTATAATCAAAACAACTATTAATTATAATATTTTATGGAAATTATGCATAATTAATAGTCATAAATACGGAAAAAATTTTATAAATTCAATAGAATATATATTAAACGAATTTGGCACTAAAATGCCGTGTAATAGGTTTGATGTTGGCAATTGTATAGAATTCTTTATAGTAGATTATTTAAAAAAGTGCAAATTAAAAGTTGAACATACTCCAAATGCAACACGAAATGACATTATTATAGAAAATCAACTATATATTTCTATTAAATATAGTAGCACAGGAAATATTACTATACATAATTCAAATAGTCAAATCAACACAGATATTAAATGTAGTATAATATTATTATTAACACCTGCCAAATTGTATTTATTAATACCAAATCTAATAACAAAAAAATATAAAATTAATTTTAATGAATACTTAATTAATGCAGGAGATAGTTTAAAATTAAAAAGAACAATTTTAACCAAGTTAGACCAAAATAATTATGAATATATTATTAATGTGAATATACAAATAAATAAAGAAAAATGTAAAAATCGTTTATGTTCTGAATTATTTTATAAAATAGTTAAATATGAAATAAAAAACTTAGTTAAAAAATGATTTATCATATAATAAAAATTCTGCACATTTTTTAATAACAGTAACATTAACAGCATTTCCAAATTGTTTATATGATACTTTATCGTTTGAATCGATTATATAATTTTCAGGGAATGATTGCAATCTGGCACATTCTCTTGGTGTTAAATATCTTTTTTCAACTCCATAAATTGGTATCATTGAAGTCATTGCAACTAGTGTAGGGGTGTAGTTTAATTGTTTAACTCGAATGCCTGAACTTCTTGTAGAATATAACAGATTATCAAGATTGCATAGCACATCGCCGGCCTGCCATTCAAATTTTCGTAATGAACCAGTCCAATTTTTATTTTTTCTAGATTTAATTAACCAATTATTTAATAAAGTATAATTATCACTATAAAATTTTTTATTTTTATCAATCCAATTTTTATATTTTTTATAAAATTCTTTTTGTTTATTGGCAATTATTTTGTCATTTTCCTCTTTTGATTTTGTATTGTCAATTTTAGTTATATTTGTGTCGTTACCATTGCTATCCCACCAATCTGTCCATAATGGAAATTTAGGAATTTGAATATTATTATTAATCATAATATTCAAAAATTCATTCCAAATATTATGAACATTAATTAATTTATCATTTAAATTATATTTTGGATCAGGATTAGTTTCAATTATTGAAGAAATCATATTTATATTGTTTAATTTTTTTTTTGAAAATGTGGGTTGCTTGGGCAATTTTCCTAAATCTTTTCTTTTACATAAAATTACAATTCGTTCTCTTGATTGTGGAATGTCAAAATATAAACTGTTTATAACCAAGGGATTGTCATATGTATTATAACCAAGTTCTAAAATATTATGTTTAATAATATTCCAAGTTTTTCCATTATTGTGAGATGCTAAATTTTTTACATTTTCTAAAATTAAATATTTTGGTTTATGTTTATTTATGATCTTACAAATATTAAAAAATATGTTACCTCTATCATCATCAAAACCTTTTTGACTACCTGCTTGTGAAAAAGGTTGACAAGGAAACCCTGCACATAAAATATCAAATTTTGGTATATTATTTATATCAATTTGTGTTAAATCGCCTGCTGGTTTAATATTATAATTTAATTCATAATTGGTTTGACAATGTTTATCTATGTCGCACGCAAACACACATTCACAGTTTAATTGAGATAATGCCTGATGAAACCCACCAATGCCACAACATAAATCAATAAATTTATAATTACTATATTCAGCAATATTAATATTAGTTAGTTCATCTATGATAACATTCATTGTAGCACTAATATAATTATATTCTATAATAGATTCAATTTTAAATTAACAAAAAAAATTAGCACTGCTATTAATTTATGAAGATGATAAATATAAATCAAATGGTGTTAATTGTTTAGCAGGTGGAGTTATATTAGGTTTATTAACATATTTATATATTACGTGTATATTATCATTATCACTTGGCAATGTGCTAATTGGCGCGCTACTAGACGACGATTTTGATTCTAAATTTTGTTTTTCAGTCTGTAACTGTTTAATAATCTTTTCAGATTTTTTTATTTTATTAGATAAATCTAAATTAGTTTGTTTTAATTTTGCAATTTCGGTATTATGTTTATTATTATCATATATAGAGGAATTATTAGAAAGAACACCAGATAAAGTATTTATCTGTTCTTCTAAATTTTTTTTATCTAATTCTAATTGAGCAATAACATTTTTTGATAAATCTAAATTATTTTGTAAAGATTGTTTTTCTAAATTTAATTTATTAATATCATCTAAGCATTGTTTAGTATGTGCATTTAAATTATTTTCACAGGTTGATAATTTTGCTTCGCAAGTTTTAATTTGCGAAATTAATGCAGTATTTGATTTTTCAGTTTCTAAATTATTTTTACAACTATCTAATTCTAATTGTAAATTATTAATAGTATTATTTAAATTATTAACTTCTGAAATTTTTTCAGATTTTGATATTGAATTATTATTATTTAAATATGAAATTTGCATTTCTAAATCTTTAATCTTAACGACTAACTGGGAGACTTCTAATTTTAATTTATCATTATCATTTTTACAGTTTGATAAATCTATATTATTAATTTTTAATTGTTCAATTAATTTATTAAGTTCGTATTTAGATTTATTAAGTTCATTAGACTTATTAGTTAAATTTGCATTTGCTTGTAATAAATTTAATTCATTAGAGTTTGATTTAAGTTTTAATTGTTCTATTAAATTTTGTTTTTCAGAAATAAATTTATTTAAGCGATTTATTTCATTATTTAATTCAGTTTTTAGATTATTTTGAATATTTGAATTAGAATTATTAATAACTTGTATAGTATTATTTAATTTATTAATTTTATTTGATAAATTCAAATTTTCAAATTCTAATTTAATTTTTAATTGTTTAAGTTCATCAATTTCAGATATATATTTATTATTTAATTCAATGAGTGGTTGAGTATCACATTTATTATTAGTTGTTGCAATATATTTATTTAAATTTCTAATAATTTTTTGCAATTTTAATTTTTCATCTGAACATTCTTTTAATAATAATTTAATTTTATTTTCATAATCGTTTACAACTGTTTGATTAGAATTAGTATTTAACTGTTCTAACTTTACTATTTCTGCCTTTAAAGTTTCTATTTGTAAATTTAATTTAGAATATTCTGAATTAAATTTTTGCAAATTATCTTCAACTTTTAATTGCAATTGTTCATTTTTAATATTTAATATTTGATTTTTATTTTTATAATCTTCAAGAATAATATTATTTTTATTTATTTGATCTAACACATTATTAAATTCTTTTCGGCAATTTGCTAATTCATTTAACATAGATTGTTTATCAGAATTGTTTGTATCTTTTAATTTATTTATTTCAAATTGTTTTTCAAGTATAAATTTCTTTAATTCCATAATTTCGGCCGATAATTCCTTTTTTAATAATATATTTTTATCATCATTAGTTTTATTAATAATTGTTATTGTGTTTTCTAATTTTTTAATTTGAGAATTTAATTTATTTTTTTCAAATGCTAATTTAAAAGTCATTTGTTTAAGTACGGAAATATCACTATCATATTTAGACTGTAATTCTTTTAATTTATCTGTATCAGGATGAAATCTAGTTTCTAACACTTTAATAGTATTTTCTAAATTTAATTTTTCTTTGGCAAACTGTTTCTTTAATTCATTAATTTCAGACTCTGAATTTTGATTTAATTCAGAAAATTGTTTAGAAAGAACTGAATATTTATTAGCATCATCAATTATTTTTTTTTGTAATTTATCATTCTCAGTAGTTAAATTATTTAGTAATGCATTTAATTTTGCAATTTCATTATCATCACATTTATTTTTTTTATCTTCAAGCGATTTTTGAATAATATTTTTTAAATTATTACATTCATCTAATTCTTTCATAGTTCTATTTAATTTGTCTTCAATAATTTGTTTTTCTTTTTTGATATTTTGCAATTCTTCTGTATGTTTTTTTTGCATAGACTCTTTATTTACTTTTTCTAATTCCTTTTGTTTTTCAACTAAATCATTATTTTTCGCCATTAATTCTATTTTTTCAGTTTCATATCGATTAATTTCTTGTTTAAGTGCTGTAATTGTAGCATTTAAACTATTATTTTGTTCTTTAACATCAGTTAATTCTTTTGATAAATTATTAATTTGTTCTTGAAATTTACGAGTTAATTCAGAATTCTGTAATAAATTTTTAGATTCTAATTCTTGTTTTGCTTTTGTAATTTCATTTATTTTATTAATGTAATCAGTTTCTAATTTTAATAACTCTTCTTTTTTTAACGATTCATTATATTGTAATTTAGAAACTAATTCATTATTTTTTGTCACTAATTCATTATTATCTGCTATTGTTTGAGTGTTAAATTTATTTTTAATTCCTATGATTTCATTTTTTAAATCATTATTTATTTTAGTTAATTCATCAATTTTGAGTTTACTATTTGAATCTAAATTTATTAAATCTAATTGGTTTTTAGTCAATTCGGCTATTTTAGTTTCCAATCTTTTGTTAATATTTTTTTGTAATAATAATCCGGCTTTTGTAGTATTAACTAACATTTTAATATTATTTAATTCATTTAAATTTGAATTATATGTTTTTTGTAAATTTAAATAATCTTGATTTGAATTTTTATATTTTGAGGCATACTCAATTAAATCCTTTTTTATTAATTCATTTGCTTTTTTTAATTTTTCTATTTTATTACTTAATGAATTATTAATAATATTTAATTTTAAAATAATTTTATTTTTAGAATTAATAATATTCTTTAATTTATCAACATTGTTTTCATTATTTATTGTTATATCATTTAAATTATTTTGCAAATTAGAATTATCAGTTTGCATTTGCTCATTAATTAATTTTAAATCATTTTCTAATTGTTGAATCTTATTATTTAATAAATTTATTTCATTTTCTTTAGATGATTGATTATTATTATGTAATATAGTTAATTCATCGATGATTTTATTTAATTTATCAATCTCGGCAATTTTATTTGCAATAACAGTATCATTTGCTGTTACTTTTTGAGTTGCTGTTAATAATGCAATTTGTAATTCTTCTATTGTTGATTTATTTGCGCTATATGTTGTTTTTAAATCATTATTTTCATTTTGTATTAAATCTAATTGTTTTTTATATTGTTCTAATTGTTTAACTAAAATAGACTTTTCTAATTCTAAATTATTAAATTTAATTTCATATTGAGTTGCTAATTCACTAAGTTGAGATTTTAATTCTGAATTATTTGTTGTTAACTTTTCTATTTTATTACTAAACTCTTTACAATTATTATATTTTAATATAACATCATTTATCATATCTTGATAATTTATTTGATTATTAAATAAAGACACTCGCAATTTATTTAATAAGATTTCATATTCATTTATTTTATTAATATTATTTGTTAATTTTTCTTTACATTCCTCATCCAATACTTTAATTTTTTCATCTAATATCATATTATTTTGTTCTTGTAGCATTTTTATATGTTCTTCTAAATCGGCAATAGTATTTTTATATTCCTTTTCTTTATTTACTATTTTATCATTACTAATTACATTAGAAACTAATTTTTCTTCAAGTTCATTAATTTTAATATTTTTATTGTCAATTTGAGTATTTAATTTATTTATTTCCTCATTTACTAATGCATAAATTTTTTGTATATATTCATTAATAGATAGATTTGGATTATATAATTGTTCGTCACCAATAAATAAATTTTTAAAAGTATTAAATAATGATGATTTAATAATTTTAATTTCATTTTCGCAGTCTACAACAGATGTAGTTAGTTTAATTTGATACTCTGATATTTGTTTATTTAATTTATCAATTTCATTTTTTAATTCTTGTTGTGTATTTGTTATCGATTCATTTTGTGTTAAACGCAACTGCTCTGTATTATCTACTAATTTATTTTTTAATTCAATTTCTTGTTCTAATTTATTTTTTAATTCATTATTCAATTGTTTTAATTTTAGATTGTCGTCATTCATATTAGTACATTTTTCTAATAATTTATTTAATCTTGCAATTTCATATCCTTGCGATTCTACTTTATCATTACTTGTATCTAACTCTTTAACTAATTTAGCATTTGTTAATTTATATTGCGATAATTTGTCTTCTAAATCTGTTATTTTAGAATTTATATTTAAAATAAAATCTTTTAATTTATTAAAATAATCATTTACTTGTAAAATAGGTTCTAATTCAGAATTGATATTTAAATTTAAAAATTTAAATGTATTTTTTATCTTAATAATAAAGTTTTTAATAATATTTGAATTCTTTTTAATATTATCTTGTATTTCATTTTGCAATTTGTCAATTGACGAATTCTTTTGTTTAATTTCTTCATTTAATTCATTAATTTTAATTTCTAGTGATTCAATTGATAAAAATTGATCTTTATTTTTATTTTTTAATTTTTCAATTTCTAAAATATACTCTTTATTTGCAATTTCAATTTGTTTTTTAATTTCACTTTTGTCTAAATTAATTTCATCAATTCTTTTTTGTAAAAATTTATTTTCTTCTTTTAATTTATTTACCTCAGATTCATTAAATTTATTAATATACTGTTCATATTGTTGTTTAATTCTATTATCCGCATTTATTAATTGCTGTTTTAATTCATTAATTTGATGTAAATAATCACCTTTTTTTTGCAATATAGAAACATAATCATCAACTAATTTATCTAATTCAGTATTATTTTCTACATATACTACATTTTGTATATTACAATCAACTCCAATATTACGTATTATATCAGAAATTTGTTTATATAATAAACTATATCTCCATTCACTAGTTGATGCTAAAATTAAATTTATATATTTATTTTTGATTACACTTATTTCTAATTCGTCAAATTCAGTATTTTCAAAATCTAAATTTTCATTTTTAAACCAATTTGCATAATTTGTTGCTAATTTAACATTTTTATTATAATTATTATAAATTTCATCTAATATTGGGCATAATATATCTTTTGTTTTATTTTTATACTTATTTAACTCATTTTTATTTTGTTTTAATTTTTCAGTTAATTTTTGAATTTCAAATTCCTGAGTTTCTATTTTTTTATTATATTCCAGTTGTAATTTTCTTTTTTCATCTTTGTATTTTAATTTTAAATCGGCTTCTGATAATTGTTTTTTATTTTTTTCATTTTTAATATCATTTTCATATTTTTTTAATAAAACATTTTTTTCAGATTCTAATTGCCTAATCGACATTCTTAATTTTTCAAGATCTTTCATTAATTCTTGGTTATTTTCATCTGTTTTTCGTTTCTTATCAAGTGCAATTGATTGAGATTCCATTGCTTTTTTATAATCATCTAATAATTTAGAATGTAATGGCCGCAATTTTGCTAATTCGCTTTCTGATATTGCTAACTGTTCAGTTTTGTCTCTTAATTGATCATCTAATGAATCTATAATTGATATTTGTTTTTTTGATGTCTCGTTAATAACTCTTAACTCAGTTTCTAATTTCTGTTTTTCATCTTCTAATCTATTTTTTTTAATAGTCATTTCAGTTAAATTATTATTCACAGTTTGTAAATTAGAGTTTTTAATATTTGTAATAACACCCGATGATGTTAATTTAATTTTTAAAACTGCTAATTCTTTATTAACTCTTTCTAAATCATTAGTAATTTTAGCATTCTTATCTAAATTTATATTATATTCCTGTCTAATTTCTTGGTATTGTTCATCTAATTTCTTTTTTTCATTATACAAATTTTCATTTTCTAATGATAATTTTTCAACTTTATTATTTAAATCTGTAAATATATTTACTACTTTATCTTTAATTAAATCAAAACATTCAGAACAATTATTATATTTTTCAATCTCCGATGATATTATATTTCTTTGTTTAATACAATCTGGTTCTAATTTAATCAATTCATCATTTATTTCAATTAATCTATTTTTTAATTTTCTATATTCAATTACTTTTGAATTAATATCTGCTACTATATTATTATAATTATCTAAAATTTTAGTAAAAGTATTATAATCATTAATATTTACACCTTGAATTAATTTTTGCTTTAAATTTTTATTTTCAAGGCCATCATTTTTAAGAAACAAAATATTATCATCAGTAATTTTATTTATAATTGATAATTCATTTTCTATTAAATCTAAATGAGAATTTACTAATCCAAGACGTGTAAATTTTTCTTTTATTGTTGAAATATCATTTGATAGTAAACCTTTATTTAAAAATATATTGTCTAACATTTTGGCTGGCCTGCCCTGTTTAAGTTGCTCTCTGTATTTTTTTATTTTGTCTTTATCAAAATATATATCTTTACTATCTGTGAATGTTGTATCATTGCCTTTTAATTTTCCTTTAACTTTATCAATCCCTAACAATACACTAGTTATATGTTTATATAATGGATTTAATAAATTATTTTGCTGAACAGTGGCTTTTTTATTATAATTTAATACTTTTAATATATTTCTTTTTGCTAATGGCGTGTCTGAATTACCAGCATACCAATCAGTTATATTATTATGTTCTTTTGATAAATAATTTTGTTTCATATATTCTTCAATTTCATTAATTTTATTAATATTTTTCTCTTGTTCATTTTTTATTTCATCTATTATATCTTCACATTTTAATTTAGATGAATCTGTTGGTATGTCCAATAATTTATTAAATAATCCATTTTTATTTTTATTACTCATTATATCTATTATTTAGTTATATTTTATTTACTATATTAAATATTTATTTTAAATTTAAAAAAAAAACTTTAATTTAAAATGCTTAAATTACACTTGTTTTTAAATTTAAAGAATATTTATCAAAATCTGTTATGTTAGTTATAATTTTTTTTCTATTGGTTAATGCCTTTTTTGTATTATAATAATCAATTTCTTTTTGACTAAATGGCGTTGCTGTTGGTATTCCGCCAGTGTTAAGTTCTTCATTATTATCATAAGTTATTTTGTTAGCATTTTTTATTTTATCAATACGGATTACTTTAATCTTTGGTTTGGCGATTGCTGATAATATACTGGCCTGTTTTATGGCTTTGGTTATTGAAACTAATATAGTTTTATTGTTCTTTGTCTTTGGTAATTCTGTCTTTGTTTCAACAATAAGATCATTGTTAGTTATAGATTTAGTGTCCATAACTAAATTATTATTATTATTATTAGAATTCCATACTGAACTTACTGTATTGTATACAGCACTTGTAATGTTATTAAGTTCATTCATTATACTAAAACCCTGTGCTGGTTTAGCAACTGGCGCAGGTTTAGCAACTGGCGCAACTGCTGGCGTAGCAACTGGTGCAACTGCTGGCGTAGCAACTGGTGCAACTGCTGGTGCTGGTTTAGCAACTGGCGCAGGTTTAGCAACTAGTGCAACTGCTGGCGTAGCAACTGGTGCAACTGCTGGTTTAGCAACTGGCGCAGGTTTAGCAACTGGCGCAGGTTTAGCAACTGGCGCAGGTTTAGCAACTGGTGCAACTGCTGGCGTAGCAACTGGTGCAACTGCTGGTGTCGACGCCGGTGTAGTAAATGGTGTCGATGCTGGTGTATCAACCGGTGATGATGCAGGCGTAGTAAATGGTGTTGATTCCGGTATAACAATTGGAGTTAATGCATGCTTGGTATCGGTCGCCGATGCTGGTGTCGCAACCGTAGATTGTTCATTTATTATTTTTTGAATTATATTTTTTTTATATTTAGAAGCATAAAATGGTATTAACATTATTAATGGAATTATTAATTTATTAACATTTCTAATCGTAAATGCCTTTGTAAAATCTGAAACTTCTTCAACGAATAAAATTCTATTTATGTTATTTTTCATACTAAATGGCTGTGTTAAATTTTGAAATGCTTTATTGTTTTTAATGCTAGTTATAATATTATTATTTTTTTGTATCGCAGTTTCAGTTAAATAAAATACAAGTTTTAGTTTATTTGCTTTGATAACATCTAACATATCATTTATTAATTCCTCATTCGTTTGTGATATTATTGCATTTGACGTTAATTCGTTATTATTATATGTAAATAAAATCCATTCATATTTGTTATTTATTAATGTTTTGATACATACATTAATACTTCTATCTTCTTCAAATACAAATAAATATAATTCTGCATTGTCCTTATTAAATAATTTTCCTTTAATTATATCATTTGTTAAATTTTTTGAATTGTTAATTTGGTTAATTTTTAAATTAAATTCATTTTGTTCAACTATATTTCCGCGATTTATAGTCAATGGCATAAATATTTCTTTAATATGTGTCATATAATGCATTGAATTATCATATTTATTATCAAATACTTTATTATTAATATTATCAATATCTGTATTCTGAATTGATTGTATATTTTCGGCAATATTATCAACCGCATCAACTAATAGTTTTAATTTATCATCCGATAATAATTTATTAGTTGACGAAATCGTCGCAACCGGTTTTGTAACAGTTGCGCTTGTAGCAATCGGTTTTGCAACTGGCGCTGGTGTAGCAACAGGTTTTGCAACTGGCGCGCTTGTAGAAACAGGTTTTGATATCTTTTTAAATCTATTATTATAATAAGGAATTAACATAATAAACGGAACTAGACGGATAATAGCCGGTTTAATACTTCGGTTATTATTATTATCAATAAACTCAAAAGAATATAAATCTGGTCTATTTTTAATCGTATCTCCGGAAAGATAAAACGCATAAACTATTGATTTATTTTCTATACTAAATTTAAATTCGTCAACCATATCTTCAGAACTAAAAGGCGAATTTGTTAATGTAAATGTTTTATCGTTATTATTTAAAAATATTGCATACCACATATCTTTGTCATCTTTAATAAATTTATTATAAATTGCAAGTTCGCCATTTTTGCGTATAATTACAGATGCTAATTTACCATCATTATCATTATCATTATCATTATCATTTAATAAACCGGCCGATAGTATAAAGTTATCATCTGCTTCTGAAATTTCTTTTCTTTTTGATTGTAAAAATTTATAATCGACTAGCGTTCCTAAATCTTTTGTTAATGGTACAAATATTGATTTTAAAACTGCATCTAAATTAGAATCAATAACTTGGTTTTTTAATAAATCATTAATATCTTGCATATCAAAATTTTTCTCGTTAACAAAAGAATTTATAATGTTTTCAACAATATTAGTAATTTTTTTTTTATTGTCATTAGTAGTTAAATCAATATTAAAGGATTCTTTAGAGTTTGTTTTATTTGCAGGTGTATTTAATAATTGAGTTGCCATTAATAATTGAAGAATAGAATTAGAAAAACAAGTATTTCCTTTATTTTTAAGAGGTATTGGCGTGCTATTAACATAATCAACCAATTTATGTTTAAACACAATAACATTAATAGCATTATTAGAAATACGTTTAATAACCTCCATAATATTTTTATCTTTTTGTATGGTTATTTCATCATCATTGCAATGCCATAATCCGGTTTGTGTGGTAACATACGCCCAATAATGCCCGCCTTGCGCATCTAAATTATTTTTGACGCTGATGCCAATAATTTCATATTCATTAAAATATTTCATAAATGATTCCAGCAAATTAAAAATAAAAATTGAACGGTTTTGTGCAATTTGTGGGTTTAAATTAACAAATAAATATGAATCTTTATTATAAATTTGCTTTAAAAATATAAAAGTTTCAAAAAGAAGCATATTATTTTTAAATTCTGCAATTGTAAAATCATTATTAAAATTTGCTTTTACAATTGCAGAATTTTCAACTAACTTAAATAATGTCTCTTTAAAATCAAATTCAGAAGTTTTTGCAGAAATGTCGTCATTATATTTATTCATATAGTCACTTGGTAACTTATTTAGATTATCGTGCAATTCGCGTAATAAATAAAAATGTGTATCATCTGTCATATATTTAATTGGTTCGGCTGTTGGGTCGGATTCGTTAAGCAGTGGCATCGGATAAGGAAATATAGACACAACTGGCGTTGAACTATTAATGTGTGTAATACTATTAGGCGTACTTGGGTCAGGTAAATTATCTCTAGATTTTGTAAATATATGATCTAATAATTTTGTTAAAAAATCCGCGGAATCGTGTTGTTCTCCGCGGACATAATCAGAATCGCACATTGCTAGTAAATCGAATGTTTTGTTGCCTTCACTCGAGTTATTTGGAATAGACTTAATTATATTTTGAATAGTCTCAATTCCATACTTTGGTAATTCATTAATACCACCTGTTTTTTCGCATTTACAATTTAAATTTTTAAATATATAAAATGAGGTTGCAAGAACTGTGATAATAATACCAATTACTAATGAAACTAAAATATTAGTATATTCTGGGAATACAAAAATTAAACTGAGAAGAATTAATAGCGCAATAACACCTGCAAAGAATAAACCTGCAATTTTATCATTCATATTTATTTAATTTAATTATTAATAATAATACTTATATTATGCTAAAAAAAAAAATATTATTCTATTAATTTATTTAATCAATTGGGTCTTCATCTTCAAATTGTATACTTAAATCATTGTATTCAAATAATTCTTCTTCTTCATCATCATTATCTTCATTCGAATAATCCTCATTAGAATAAGATATTTTATCATCAGTAAACATTTGTTTTAATTGAGAATAATTATAATTAGTAAATAATTCATCGCATTTAATAATTTTAAAGAATAAAAATTCAATAAAAGTATTCAACTGATTATCTAATTTAGAAATATTTATTTTATCTAAATCTAAAATAAATTGAAATATTAATTTAATTAAAAAATTTACAATATATTTATCATCATTAGTTAATTTTAATAAATTTACAAGATCAGAAATATTATATGATATTTCTGGAATTAATTTAATAATATTAGAATTTATATTTAAAATTGAATTAGTAAATTCAGAATCATAAAATTGTAATTTAGATTCTGAATTATATTTTAATTGATTATAATAAATAATAATAGTTCTAAAATAATTAATAAGTTTATTAATTCTTAATGAATTATATACATTAGTAATATTACTAATTTCATCTAAATTATAATTAATTCCTTCGGTTAATCCAAGTTTTTGTAAAAATTCAATAGAATTAGTAAATTTAAATAATTTACTAATATTTACAATAATTGTATCTAAATTGATATTATCAATATAACTAATGATTTTATTATTTGGATTATTATTATTTGATTTAATATATTGAATATTGGATACCTTAGAATTTAATATATCAATGATATTTAACTCATAAGATGTTTTTATTTTATTATTTATTACATTTAATTCTTTATTTATTATTTCTTGTTTATTAATTTTATAATTTGTATATTCTTTATTAAACTTATAATAAATCTCAATATTCTTATTTAATAAATCATCATATGATATTTTACAAATACTACATTTTAAATTAGTTGAATCAAACTGATGATATTGATATTTATTATTATTTAATATTGGACATACATTAATATATAAATTAAAAAATCCTTCTTTATCATTATTATCAGATATAATTTTAGATAAATTATTAGAATCAGTTTTATTTTTTAATTGCCCGCATTTATTACATTTATAATCATTAAATTGTAATTTAATTATGTCTGAAATATTAGTATCAATATTTTTTTTATTAAATTCAATATAAGAGTTATCTGATTTATTATATACATATATATTAAAATTATGCATTTTACCATCTTTTGGGCAGAAATATTTATTTAAATTAATTTTATTTAATGAATCATAAAAGTATCTAGAATTATTAAGTTTAATAAAACTAATTGGATACAAACTATAGTTAATATTTTTTTGAATTAATTTAATTTCAAATGATTTTAATATATGTGTTAATTTAATAAAAATATTATATTTATTATTGTCATCATAATTTATTAATTTATCATTATACACATTATCATTTATTAATTTACTATAATTATTATCATTATTTTTATCTAATGAAATATAATTGTAAATTGGTAAATTATATAATTCGTGTTTAATATGATAATAAAATAAATTTAATGAAACAATTTTGTAATGATTATAATTTTTAATGGTATTTGTTTTTAATACATCTTCTAATACATTATCATTTAATAAAATTGAAGTATATTTAATAAAAATATTGTTGAACTTATTGCTGTTGATGTTTTCAACATTTAATACATTTTCTGGTATTAAATTAATCTTATTATATTTATATTTATTTAATGTTGCCAGAGGTAATGAAGAAATAAAATTAACTTTATCAGTATTTGTATATGACGATTCTATAATTTTAATATATTTTAAATAGTTATATACTGAACTATATTGTATTAGGTTTGCATTTGATATTTTATTAGTTGCATCTGCTATTTCTAATTGATCGGTTTTAGATATAACAGAGTATGATTTTAATAATAATTCTTTAATTTTTTCGTGCTGTTTATTATACTTTAATTTAAATAATAAAATATTATTTGTTGTAATAATTAAATTATATGCTTCTTTAAATCTTATTTTGATTAAATTTAGTAAATCTTTATTAGATTTAATTTCAATTTTTTTAGGAATAATAATATTTTTAGAATTTAATCCAACCTTATTATTATTTGAAAAAGATATAAATGTATATTTTGTCATCATATAAATTATTGTTGAATATATAAATACTATACTATTAAAATTTAATAAATCTTTGATTTGCTCTTCATTATATAATTTTGATTTTCGTAATGATTTTTCAATTAAATTAATATTTGAACTTATTGTTGAAATAATATAATTTATTAAATATGATTTTGTAATTGATAAGTTTGCGGATGTTAATGTAGTATATGAATATATAATATGAATTACATTATTTTTAATTAATTCAATAGTCATATCTGTATATTCTTGTTTATTTGATTCATATTTTTGTTGACTCTGTACCACATCAACTGATTTTCCTAATTCTTCTCCGCATATTTTACAATAATAAATCATATTAACTTTAGCAGGCGTCATATATTTATTTATTAGATATTGATTAATTTTAAATTCTGAACCATATTTATTTTTTGTAAATAGTAAATTATAATATTCAAATACGTGTGGGCAAATTAAATTAAATGAACATAATGAACATTTATAATATTCATTTGAGTTATTTGTATTTTCTTTTATTAATGTTGTAATATCTTTTATTGTTTTATATTTATATTTAGAAAATGATAGATCATTAATTAATTGTTTATGTTTACAATTATTATTATTTTTTTGTTGCATTAAAGTTTGTAATTTTTTATATTCAATAAGCACAATATCTTTATATTTTTTTGGCAAATCATCTAATTTAAATATTTTAAGATTCGTAAATAAACATTCTTTACTATTTTTATTAAACAAATTTGGAAATTTGTTTCTTGCAATAAATTCAATTTGTATGTATTTTAAATTATATTCATCTATTAATTTTTTATTTTTAAATGTCTGCTCTATAGATTGATTTTTTATTATTAACTGCTGTATTTTATTTTTTATATTAATATCATCTAATGAATAAATTAATATTTCTTCATACAAATTTAATAGTCCAGAAGATTGAAATGCATAATAACTATGATTATTAAAATAATTATTAATTTTATATTGTAAAAAAGAATTAAATTGAGTTATATATTTATTAAATTCAACACTAACAAGTGGTTTCATTGGTGCATGCGGGTTAGTGTTTATAATCTGCATTTTTGAATAATTATTAAGTAATTGTGCATTTTCAAAAAACATAAATACATAATTTAAATATATTTTATAAATCTCTTTTAATTGATTTAAATCTGAAAATTTTTTGTATTGAGTTGTTGCATTATTATATTTTAATTTAGATGCATTAATTGAAATTGACGTATCAATAATATTATTATTTTTTAATAAATCTATTATAATATTTTGATAATATTTATATTGGTTAAATTGGTAAGGCAGATTTATATTTAAATATTTTTTGTTAAAAAATCCATTTATTAAAAAATATGTGTTTGCCGGAACTATTTTATTATAATTTGAATATTTTGTTAACAGAGAGTAATTTAAACTAATTGCTTCGCTATTTATTACATTATTTTTTTTATTTACCACAATTATATTTTCTAATTTCGGATTAAAAAATATAAATATCTTTTTAAGAATTAACTTTTTAATGTTAATGTCGTCAATCTGCGATAAATTATTTTCATAATTTATATAATTATCATTTTCTAACAAATCGATTAATATTTGGTTATATTCTACTATATATTTGCTATATGAATTTAATTTATATATATCAAAATCATTATTTAACAATTCATAAAACAATTCTGTATCTGTTTGTGATTCATTTGAAGTGTTTGTAAAATCAGTATCTAATATTATATTAATATCTGTCATATTTATTATAGTTTAATCATACAATTATATAATAGATAATATTTTATTTTAAAAATGAATCTATTAGACTTCTAAAATATTTTTGAATTCTATTTTTAAATTTAATTTAATATTTATAATAGTATTAATTACGTAGCATATAAATATTTTTAATTTAAAAATGAAAGATTACACTAAGATAAATAATAAATATTCCCATTCTACTTTATCTAAATTTGATATTATTGGTTCTTATTTTGTTAATTTGTATTATAATGAATTTTATATTAAAGCAAAAAACTTAAAACAGCAATCTGTTTATAATAATATTACTGATGCATATAAAAATTTATTAAGTAGTTATGTCGATTTCTCTAAACATCAGGATTTCTTTAAACAAATTGTTAAAGGAATTCATACATATTGTATTTCAACTACTCGGTATACTACAATGAGTCATAAAGAATGTGTAGATTTTATGGTTTCCGAGTTTGTTCCTGAAAATTTATGGAACTCAATCCGCGAGCAACAAAAAAATAAATTGTTTCACGATTCTTTAATTAGTTGTATTAAAGAATTTACTGAAAAAATTATTTTAAACTATCTTCATATTATTATAGATAATCACGGAAATGATGAAAATATTATTATTTTACAAGATCTCTTTTTAAATATTATTTTATTAGAAAAGGATAAAATATTCTCTAAATTTATTAATCCTAG